>Ga0123352_10008981_pt1 | contig 15602 bp, 10 predicted proteins | sample TergutLab28metaG_FD_89700 | JGI IMG/M metagenome (GOLD analysis project Ga0123352, IMG submission 89700) | Labiotermes labralis P1 segment gut microbial communities from Petit-Saut dam, French Guiana - Lab288 P1 | ecosystem: Host-associated > Arthropoda: Insects > Digestive system > Gut ... | reverse complement strand
TGTTGATTGTTCCCTCGAACTGACCCTCGCGCTCTTGGCTTGCATAAGTGCGCCCCGAATCAAATATTTGCTCTTGCCCATCAACAATAGCAAAAGCTCTAAAGTTGATATATTCATCAAAAGTCGGTATGTTAATATATTCAACCCTAAAAGTGTATGCACCCATCATTGGATAGACGATGTAAATTTCGCCATAGGTATTTGGGAGCACGCCAGAATCGGCATCATGGAATGCCAGTCGAATCGCAGATATGTTTACGCCGTCATCAAAAGCAGGCGTTGCCCAAATAACAGGCATATTTGTATAGGTAGCCTCGTTTCTACGACCTGCCGAACTCCAACCCGCATTTACATTTGCCCTTTGAAAGACACCAATGCTCTCGTCAGTGATTGGTGAGCCTGTTGTGTTTAACGGATTAGACACGGTAACAGTAAAATACTCTTGGTCGCTACCAGCGCCACGCAAAGGAGACACAGATAGAATTTCCATCGGCAGTGCGTCACGGCTATGACGAAGTTCAATCAAATGTACAGAACTTGACCGCATTTGCCCCTCTTCGCTGTAGTCATCTGTGTCAGCTACGGTTAGCGAGTTGCGCATATTTTGGATTACCTGTGCATATGGGTCTGAGCCCGTTTGGTTATCGCTCAAAAATCCAGAAGCACTTATAGTTACAAATATATACTCTCTTGGAGCGACAGACGATGGTGAAATACTTGGCGAATCAAAGCGAACCCCTGCTCGGGTAAATGACAATAATATGTCAGAGTTGGTTCCGATGATGTTTTCAAGTCCACGTGAACCAACTGGTGTAGCAGGACGGGGGCTAATTGTTCTACCAAACACTCTAGTGGGCATATTGTTTTCCATATTGCGGCGATTGCTATTGCCAAGCGCAATTGAATTAATAAAGGAGCTTGCTCCTCTTGTGCCGCCTGAAGTTGATGCCGCACCATCTCCACCTGCTCCGCCCTGTGCGGTAAAAGCAGAAACTGTTGGGATTTGCAGAGACAGATAGTATTGAGCTGGGTCACGGTGTTGCTGATTACCAGAGCTACTTGGTGCGCCTAAGAATGGGCGCAAAGAACCATGGCGACCACCACTTCCGCCTTGCCCAGGAGTTCCATGTGCGCCAGGGTCGCCACCATAACCACCAACTTGCCAACGAGTCGATGGGTTTCCAGCATCTCCACCATTTCCTCCAGCACCAGCACGGCCAGCGTTTCCGCCACGCCCACCATTTGCACCAACACCAACTGTGGCGGTAACTTCAAGCATGGGCGCACCGAGACCGAGCACTTGCCCACCGCTTCCACTAAGAAACAATGGGTCTCCGCCATTACCACCTGCGCCGCCCGCAGCTCCATTACCTCCGTTGCCACCGATTCCGCCGTGTCCGCCTGCTGAAGAGGCGTGAAGTGCACCAGAATTACGTCCGTGTCCACCTCGTCCGCCAGCTCCACCAGCTCCACCTACGCCGCCATCGCCACCGTGAGCACCGTTTCCACCAATAAACTCTATTGCGGTGCCACGCTGGCCTGCGAGTATCAAAGTATGTACAACAGCACCATGCCCTCCATGTCCGCCGCTTGTTCCAGAGGTTCCGTTTGTGCCGTGTCCTCCCGCTTGACCAGTTGCACCACGACTTGAGCTACTGCTCCTCGGTTGTGCTACACGACTATCACCAGTGGTCCCATCGTCGCCTCTTAATCCAGGGCGACCATTACCGCCAATTGCGGTGAGTTGAGCATTTTCGAGATAAATTCGTAAAGTTGTGCCGACTTGTAACGCAATCTGACCACTTGTGCTGGCGGGTGCTGAGCTTTCGGTTTCGTTTTCTATGTTTATGTCGGCATTACCATAAATCCCGAGTGCACCGCTAGCAATCACTGCGGCTTGCGAGGCTACTGAGGTTGTCACCCCAATAATGTCGTTTTGCTGGCCTACAGAAATAAGTGCGGGTAACTGCGGCAACACACGATTGTCTTCCACGCTGCCTTGGATAAAGCGGATTACAGGTGACGATGCTGTGATTGAGGTTGTCAAATGAAAATCATGCAGTACGAGTTGAGTTTCTGCTCCAGCAACAACAATGAACAAATTATTAAACCTGTGGCTGGAACTACCTCTAAAAACAACCATCTCGACATCTGAATTAACCGTGATAGTCGTGTTGTCAAAACAGTGCGTAAGCGGCAGACTCCTAAAATCAACAAGGACAATATCCGTGTTTGCGGTTCCGCTAATTGTCGCAGGGACGTTTTGTGTTGTCGGAATTAGAGTTGAGGTCGGGGCAAAATTCAAGCCAACAAGCCATTCATAATAGCCTTGCGACCCTAGCCCTAAGACGCGTAATTCCATTTCGTGGCTCTCTGCAAAGAAAAGGTCATCAAAATAGATGGCAAGGGTGTAATTACCAGTCGTCTGTGCGTTTAGAGAACCAACGTTATGTGAAGTCGTGTAAGTACCTTCTTGTAATCCTAGCTCATAAATATCAGTAATGCCATTAAAATCAGTCAGAAGGAGATTTGAATAAGCGTGAGGAATGTTGACGCCATTTCGCCTCCACTGCAATCGAACTTGCGATGCAGGGTTGAAATCCGTCCCAAAAGGTTGGAGTGCTTGTGATATCGTAGCTTGCACTTCGGCTAAAAAAGCTACCGTTACATCAGTACTCAGCAATATGTTATCCTGAAAAAGGTCTATACTTTCAAAGTGCAAACCAGAGATAGGGATAGTATCTGCGTAAATTGTTGACTCAAATGAAACATTAGGCAAATCAGATACAACAGGCAAATTAAGCGAAAAGTTTGTTCGCCCAAGTAACTGTGAGGAATCGACTCCATCAATCGTGTATACAAGATAAAACGTATGTTCGCCAATATGATGGTGCGCGACATTTTCTATAATCGCAGTTGCTCTATCTTCGCTGTAAATGAAGTTTACTTCAGCATCAAGAAGGCTCGACCCGACCCCTAAGATTTCTATTCTATCTGAAAAATCAACACTTCCCACGGGGAAACTTATCGCCACATCAAGCAGATTAACTTGTTGATCAAGATATCCGTGTACTTGGTGGGTTTCAGTTGGGTCAGGGGTAATGGAAAAACCCGGAAAAGGAGTTAGTCCAGTTGTGACGTTGGTCGAACCAAGCGAAATCTCGGTATCTACGTCGTGCACAAAAACAAAATCAAGCCTTCCTACGATTATATCGTCTACTTCATCAAAGTTAATTGCTATTCTCCCGCCGCTTGTCGATAAGCTGTCAGAAAAAATCACTGAAGAGTTAGAGCGAACTTCCCAGCGAGGATTTTCAAAGTCAGCTTCCAAGCTAATCGCCACGTTAAACCCTAGCAACTCGAAAGGAAATAAAATATCATCCGTTAGAATATGTACGACATCTGGGACTTCGCCCACCGCAATGTATTCATTTAAGGATAACATTCGGAAAACTTCGTCTTCGATATCAGAAATAAAGTCCTCAAAACTCATTCCATTCGGGTCACCTAAAAGAGATAGCAGTTGTCGTTCAATATCTCCCTGCATTTGACGAATGGCTGTCGAATGCGGATCTCCCGCTGTCATTGCAAAAGCGGGCACTACTGAAGTAAGTGCCATCATAAGTGCAAGTGCAAGGGTTAGTAGCATCCTTATTTTTTTCTTCATATGCGTAACCTCCTCAATCTAGTTTTCTGTTTGTTTTATTGTACCACAAAGCGCACAAGTTGACCCATGCCAGTATTTCCGCCAGTAGGCTCAATAATCGTCATTCCTCCTTTCAATATCCCCCTAGCTTCGGCATCTTCAATCATTTTTCTAGCGATGCGGGATTTTACAGAACCACCAGCGTTAAAGTGTTCGACTTTAACGTACACGTCAGCCCAGCATGGTTCACCAATGTTAAGTTTTACAAAAGGTGAACCTCCCATGAATTTGGTAATATCCTTGTTATAGATACGAAACACTCCTTTTCAATTTGGTTGAAATATATATAGCTGATTGTTTTTGGCCTTTTGTATTTCTGGGCTAGCAACGATTTGTTACACCCAAAGCTTTGCCAAAATCACATAACCTAATATTGGTTGTGTAAATCATCGTTTTTGAAGACCTTTTGAGTCGAGCTTTGGTTTTGCTTGCTTCTGTTTATAATAGTTACATATCCCATCGTAGTGTCCTGCAACGAAAACAAATCGATTGAATCGCTTTATATGCCACGAGTAATGCGAGGATTAAAGCTGTTTGGTTTTATGACGCCTTCTGCCTGTAAAATATTCAGAATGCAATACCCAAGAATGTAGTTTTCAAAACTACAAATTTCTATAATTTGTAACATTATCCTTCATCTTTATTGTATCACATGAAACCTTTCGCAACAATCGACAATCAAAGACTAGACAAGTCAAGTCTAGTTCTCGAAATGTTGATTTAGTAGGCTTTCCAGTTCAAATGAAAAGTTGACTTCTTCACGTACCTATGGTAAAATTGCAGAAGGATCAAAGATGTTGTAATTTTTTGGAAGGAGCGAGCGGATATGATGAGCTTAAGGAGCGATGTGCTGATAAAAACAATGCGCGAAAACAAAGGCTGGACACAAGATGAATTAGCTAGAGCGACCGAGCTCACCAGCACCACCATTTCAAGGATTGAAAGAGGAGTAAGCAAACCCGATTGGCATTCATTTGAAAAAATATTGCTAGCACTTGACGGAAACCCTTATGATTATGACCATATTTACCATAGAGGGATTACAACCAAAGAAGATGAACGAATTGCTGATTTAAGGTCAAAATTAAGAGGGTTATTACGCAACAATGACCCCAATAATTACGACGAAGCAAAGGATATGTTTTGCAAGCTTGAAAGCGACAATAGCTTTATGCAAAAAGGGTATAATCGTAGCTTTTTATGGCGACAAAAAACAACGCTTGCCATTTATCAAGGGGATTATGACGATGCTTATCAATATGCCTTCGAAGCTTTGAAGGTAACAAAACCGAACTTTTGTGAAGATAGTATCAATTCTCTTGATAAGCATATTGTAGGAATCGATGAAGCTTGGTCGCTCAACCATATAGCTCTTGTATACTTTCAAAGGAAAAAGATTGAAGAATCGACAGATATACTATTTTACTTAAAAGACGCAGTAAATAACAGCTGGCTGGGAGGTGACGAAAAAATTAGGCTGTATATTGCCGTAATTTATAATTTGACGACAAATCTTGGGATATTGAAAAAGCACAAAGATTGCTTGCCGATATGTGACATTGGTGTCAAATTATGTTTGAAGTACCAGCACTCACATCACCACCCAATGCTTGTATTCAACAAAGCTTACAACCTTCTCCATTTGAAAAAAGAGCAAGAAGCGATGAGCTTGTTGGAAAAGTGCATCAATCTCTTTTCTGGCTTTGAACGTCATAACGAATTAAGTCAGATTGAGGAATTTCTTAAAAATGAATTTCAAATTGAGATATCACCTCTGAAGTTGCAAAAACAAGCGTCAGTCCAATAATCATCTGACGCTTGTTTTGGTGGTTGCTACTCCCCTACAGTATGACCGAGAATGCTACGAACACGATTTTGAGCAACTTCCAACATTGTCACGTTGCTTTCGTAAGCGCAATTATCCAAACAGTTCACACTTTCAGTTTCTGCAGCGAAAACTGCTACACTGCCAAGAGCAACAACACACAATCCGGTTGCCGCTATGAACTTCGTGATTCTTGATACTAGTGCTGTCATCATCTCCTCCTCCTTTCTTATTTTCTAACCTGCACGCTGGTATGGTCATATATTATCATTTTAGGGTAAAGGAGTCAGGGACGCATGAGGATTAAGAAGGATGTGCGAGGATACCATTCGAAAACACAGCTAAGGAGGGCATGAAAGATGACAGTTAGCAATTTCTTAAATACACTTGCAGTTTATTGCCAAGCCGGTGAAAAGGACGGTCATTTTACGCAAACTGTTTTTGAAAACATGGTGTCGAATGTAGATGAAAAATATTTGCCACAAGATGAGTCTACATATAGAAAGTATTTTAATGGCTCATCTGGTGTATCCGTCGATGTGGCTCAAAAAATTATAAGCAAGGCTAGTGCTGTTTGTTTTATAAATTTCTTACACACAAGAGTTAGTTCAGATGTGGCAAGCAGAATGAAGGTTGCCTTTGGATTTGAAGAAGACATGGACTTAGACGTTTTTTACGAAAAATTATTCGATCAATTTGTTGAATACATGGAAGAGATTGCTGGGACAAAAAGTAGCAACACCTTTTCACCAAAGCCTTCGTTGAAAGAAAAAGCATTAACCTTAAAGAACTCCATCTACAATAGCAATAAGCAAGAATACCTCATATCACGGCACACGGGAGGGCGTTTCGCTAATCTAGACATAATATCATTGCTATTACCCCACGGGCAACTTGTTAATGCTAACTTTGTTGAGCATGGCAAAACCGAAGATGGCAGCATCAAACCGCTAAAAAAGCTACTGGATGAGTATGAGGGCGATAATGTTTCCGTCATTGGCGAGGGGGGCATTGGAAAGACCACATCGTTAATGAAAATAATGGAAGCTGCATACACAACGGATTATGATAAAGCAGTCCCTGTCCCAGTTTTTATTGAGCTAAATCAATGCACTAGCCAAATTGGTCAATGGTATTCTCAAAGAAATAGAAAAACCAATTTTATCACTCGTTACATTGCCGCTCAGATGGAGGTTTGTGAGCTTGATGAGGTATCGTCTAGCAATCTAAACCTTATAGAAGAGGATTTTGCGAAAGACAATGAAAGCGGAAGCGTTGACTACATCTTGTTACTGGATGGTTTTAATGAGGTGAGTCTGGAAAAAACTAGCACTAAGAATGGTGCAAGTTCATACATTCGGAAATTGCTAAACGAAGAAATAAAAGCTCTGATGGGTCTTCCAAATGTTCGCATAATCACAACAAGCAGAAAAATGGACATGGCATATTTTTCTGGAATGACAAAAAACATAGAGCTAGCTGGCGTGCAATCATATGACATCGAAAAATACCTAAGAGAAAAACAGTTTGACGAGATTGAAATTAAATCAATAATGTCATCGCACAAACTCATGGATTGCTTGAGAATACCCTTGTTTTTGTGCTTGTTTACCGCAAATGACGAGGATGCTGAACGCCGCCCCGCCACAAGAGGCGAGATTTTGTATCGCTTTTTTCATAACTCAAAAAGCGTATATAATGAAAGGTTGAACGTCCAGCGAACCAAGATGACATCTTCTTTAAACGAACAGCAAATGCTCTTTGTTCTTGATTTTGTTATTCCTTATATTGGGTACATGATGGAATGGGCTGGCCGCCTCTATTCTCGCAAGCCCGAAATTTTGGAAGCAATTGAAGCGTTCTTGGAAAACAAAGATGGACATGTGTCTTTTTGGGACAAAAAAACAACCGCTTTCCATGATTACGAAAAAATGGAGGAACAAAGGCTTTGGGATATTAGAGAATCTTTGCTAAAAAAAGGTAGCGGCGAGGTGCTTAGTTGCATTGTAAACACTTTTGGGATTATGTGCCGTGGTGGCCGAAGCGAATCAAGAGACTCTTTTAGATACTATTTTCTCCATCATCACATCCGTGACTATTTTGCTAGCATCTATGAAATACAGCGTATGCGCATGGCTATTGATTTTAGGCGAGAGTTCCAAGAGTCCAAACGTTTTGAATTCGTCGAATATGCCTTTGATTCGCTCCATGATGTCAATGAAGAAATTTGGAGCGAGATGAAGCAAGTTTTTATTGGTGAAATATTATGCGAACATAGAAATGCCCCCATTATGGATACAAAAGGAAAGTGGAAAATGCCACCCATTACGTTCGAGGAACAGCTCTATTTAAGGGCTGTCTTAGATATTTTTCGCCTTGCCGATAAACGCACTCTCTACGGAGTGTACAATGTCATTGAAACAATGAAAAAGGCTAGAGTGAATTTGGCTGGAGAGGATTTTTCGAGCTTAGATTTAAGCCAGTGCCGCTTTCACGGAACAACTTTGTCTATAGGACGCAAGGAAAATATGCTTTCAGCCTCTTTCAAGGATGCAGTTTTATCAGAAGCAACCTTTCAAGCCGAGGGGGATTGTGGCGAAATTGTTGAGTTTGCTTACTCGGTAATGGGCACCTCCCTTTTTACGATTTCAGAGGACGGCATTGCAAAATGCTGGGAGACTGACACCAGTAAGTGTTTGTGCTCGGTTAAGATACCCAATTGGGATTATTATTCTAACAAAAGTGCCATTAACCATTTTGTCGTTTCGTCAAAAGAACACGTTTTTTTGACTCATGGAGTCCTTTCAAGCGAAAAAGGTGAATTTGAAACGTGTTTTGTGCAGGAACTTAGTTTTGCCGGAGATTGCCATGTAGAATATACAAATGATATTATGAACTCCTATATTCGTTCCATGAGATATTCCGTTGATGGGAAGCACATAATTTCGGTCATTGATTCGGACGCTGGCGAGAATTATTTGTACCTATATGAAAGCGGTGAACCTAAGTATATATACGAATTCCAAGCAAACCGAGCCGATACCATAGTGACAGCACTTATGGTAAATCAAAATGAAATCATAATGCTTATTTGCAATCTTGAACTAAACCTTGCAAAAGTCGAATTAACGTGTAGGTTTGATTCGTTAAACATCCAAACAAACGAATGCAGGACGCTCCATGAATTCAACACTCTAGCTTGCCAAAGAACAGCAATGCTGACCAAGCCTGTAGCCAGAAGAGTTCCTGTTTTTTGTGTGAGTGATACAGGCGACAGGATATCTTTTATTGATAGTGGTTTTATTGGCGAATATAACTTAGAATCTAAAGAGATGACCAAAACAAGCCAAAAACTTGAGTATATTCCAGAGTTTATGAACTACCTCGCATCAGATAAGGATTACATTGTTGTAGCCCATAAGAAAAATGCCCACAAATATCATTTGAGGGACGAGTATGAGGCGGAAATTTTTACACAAAAGAACTTTGGGTTCGATGTCAAGGGTGTTTTCAGTGGGAGCAAATTTCTTATTTTTGACCACGACACGATATGTTACGAATGGGATATCGCCAAAGACACTATCCAATTAAAATATAAACACCACATGATGAGAGTTATTTCGATGTTTACGAACAGCGTAGCAACGGAAATTATCGCAACATATGATAATGATGGTGTTGTTTTTGTTGATGTCGAAACAGGAAGATTGTCAAACACAATAAATATCGGTGAGCGTGATGTGAGCTCGGGAATGTGCGTGTATGATAAAAGTCGTAATATTTTGGTTGCACTTTTGGAAAGTGCAACTTATGAATTCGTAAGGAGCTTCGATGCGTTTACGTGCGGCACTAGACGTTCTTATTTTGATTTCGTTAGCAAGCATAAAATGCGGTCGATAGAGATCGCTCCATCTTCTAGGCATCTTTTATGTGCTTTCGATAGAAAGGTTTCAGTAATTGACTTGGAAACATTGGAGTTATCAGACATATATGTTGCAGACAGTAACGAGGAGATAAGAGTGGCTCATTTCTTTGGCGATGAAAGTGTTAAAATGGCTGTTTGCAAGAAAACCAACAGCCTTATTTCATCTTTAGGTGCAGCGTGGATTTACGAATTTCAAAAAAACGCCGAAGGAATTTATTATAAATCAGCCTCCTATAAGCCGCCTACCGTTCCCATCGAAATGTTGAATGATTACGTTAGTGGCTCAAACATCACATTTGATATTGAGAACGACAATAGTCTCAACAATTTATGTTTAGACGCTGGAGTTTTTTTGAATCGCAGTGAGGATTTGATTCCCATTCTTAGCGTTGACAAGCATATTTGGGACGAGAACGGAAGCACGAGCGTAGCTAAATACATACCGCAACAAAATGAATTTTATTACGTTTGCTATCCAGAATCTTTTGATTCGCAAGAAACTCTACTAGCTTCTAATGAAGACCGCTCTTTAATTGTGACGCTTGAATTGCAGAGTCAACAAATATCCATCCTAAAATATGGTGAGGGGAAGTATTCAGGAATAAGAAGCCTATCTTTTGAAGATGGGTTAGTTGAGGGATGTATCATTCACGATGAAACACTTTTATACTTTTTGTGTTCCGAGAATAGAATCTTTTCAATAGACCTCAAAACAGATGTTAAAGTAGATTATCCTTCTTATACACCAAATTTAATAGTAATTGGATGTGACTTCCGAGGGGCAGAAGTGAATGAAGGTACTCGAAGCACTTTATTGGAACACGGGGGCGTTTTTTAAGTTCGACTATAATGAAACACGGATGTTCAGCATAAACAAAAATCTTGTCCATTTCGAGTTATATTTTGATTCACATTATCTTGTTAATCAAGCCACTTACAAAAAAACGAACCTCCCCTAAAAGGTCATAACGCTCAAAAGCCCCCGACCTTGCATTATTAAGCCTGCCCCTCACACATAGTAAGTCTTCGAACTGATGATTATATCCAAACTGTGCTACCTCAATTTGAATTTGTCATCTGCACTATAGCCGACGTAGACACTATAATTATACTAAACCCGACACAAGCAGTCAACCATAAAAATTCTGAAAGTTGAATTTCATAAAATTCTAAAAGTAGATTTTTGAGGATTGGAACTTGTCCCAATGGAGTTGGAGGACACTCACTTATTTCTGTATATTCATCATCTATTAAATTCGGAAAACATCGCAAGCGTCAAAACCGTTCTTAAAATCAAAAAAACTAGCCAATAATTATCAACTGGCTAGTTTTCATTTTTGCTTGCCATTAACTTTACACAAATCAGGAATCGATTCACTCCAAGGCATAAAATCCTCTAAGTCATTGGGGTCTGCACTTGGCAAGACTTCCAAAAGATACTTAACATAATGATATGGATGCAAACCATTCTCTTTAGTAGTTTCAATGATGGAGTACATCATAGAACTTGCATATGCTCCTTCGGGAGTATTAGAAAATAACCACGCCTTTCTACCCATCACAAAGGGTTTGATGTAGCGTTCGCATCTGTTATTGGATAACTTCTAGACGACCATCAAGAAGAACATTTTCGAGGCTGGTTCGTTGGTTTATTGCGTAGCCTAGAGCCTTACCTAGCAAAGATTGTGGTGAGGTAATATATGACGTGGACATTACCCACTTGAAAAAGTCCTCTACTATAGGCTTGCTATGTAGAGTACGTGCATTGTATCTATCTTTACGGGATAAGTGTTGCTTGTCAAAATCACGCTCCAGACCAAAAAGAGCGTTGATGTAAGTCAGACCCACAGTAGCATCGGAGTTTTTGCGTGCGGTTTCATCCATGGTCTTAACAATCTTCTCAAAGTATCGTCTAGCGTGTGCCCAACAACCAACAAGGGTGATGCTACCTGATAAGTCTTTGTATGCCTTATCACCATCGCAGTGTAAGTAGCCCGTGAAACCACCATCTTCAAGAAACCTTTTGGGGTTCACTCGACCCTTGGTCTGGGTGTACTCGTAGATTACGATTTTCTTGTCAGATGCCCCACTAGAATGATAAACCCACTGACATGACTTAGTTTGTGCAGACCGACCTTCTTCACGAAGAACTTGAACCACCGTACCATCGGAGTGAATGACATCTTCTACCAGCAAATGAGCTTTCATAGCGTTGTAAAAGTCCATGAAATATTCTTGTACACATTTGATTACCCAATTAGACATATTCTGGCGAGATATTGATACTCCATCATACTGAAAACCCTTCTCAATGCGGTACAAGGGCATCCCGTTAGAATATTTTTGGTAGGCAATGTGAGCCACTAATGAAGGAGATGCCAAAGAACCTGCAATGAGGGGTTTTGGGGCATTGGCTTTTACAGTCACTTGTGAACCTTCCGATTTATTGTCGATTGTATTGTTCGGTATCTCATTGTAGCGAGTATCAAGGTCAGTGTTTTCAAGGGTTGCTGGAGCAACACCAAAACACATAAGATTTTTACAAGCATAGATATGTACGGCGTGTTCCTTAACAATAGCTTGTGCGGGGATGATTTCGATTTCTCGTCTGATGTAGGGCTTGCCTGTATCTTGCAGATTAGAATCACAACTATGGCAAACCCGCTCATCTTCGGGTAATTCGTAGTCCACACGAACCACAGGCAAAGAGGATAAATCCTCTTCTTGTTTACCTTTACGCTTCTTTCGCTTGTACGAAATCTCTTCGCTATTCACCGAATCTAATGAGAGTAATGCTGAGCTGTCCAGTCTAGTGCTATCAGATAGATTCTCAAATATAGAAAGCTGACAAGAATCGGTACGCTCAGAAGATGCCCCAAACTGGCGACGCTTGAGGTAAAGAAGTTGGGCTTCATAGTGCTGTATAAGTGCATCTTGCTTAGCAATCAAACCGCTTGCTTTTCGGTCATGAATAAACTGTGTCCAGTATAGCAATCTTTGCTCAGTGATAATTTTTGTTGAATCCATTGTATTTATTGCTTACCCCCTATCAGTATCGTAAGCGTCAAACCACCCGATTTCCACCACCCCCATCAAGTGTGTTATAATATCTCGAAGTTATCCGACCGACTACTTGTACAACTTCTAAAACTTGTACAAGTTCTATGAGTCTTGTGACTTGCACAAGTTTTAGAAGTTATAAAAGTCATAGAGGTCAGCAAAAAGAGGTGTTAAATGCTTGATTCGAATAAAATGACCGCTCAGTTGAAATTAGCACATTGGGCTAGCTTCATAGAAGGTCGTAGCGAAAGCGGTCTTTCCGTGAGAGAGTATTGCGAAAAAGCAGGCGTTACCGAGGGTTCGTATTACTACTGGCAAAAGAGGTTACTAGATACCGCTTGCAGTCAGCTTTTGATGGGTGCAGGAGTGTCTAGTATAGGATTACCAACGATTCATACAAGCGGGGCTTACTTACAAGGCTTTGCGGAAGTCAAGGTAGAGCAAATATGCCCATCTCAAATTTCGTCATCATTAAGTGAAGATGCAGTCTATAGTGGCTTCCTATCGAAGCCAGATGACAGTGTGTCGCACTCTTTGCATCCGATACAACATTCAAAATCACAACCAGAACTGCCAGTGTCATTTTCACCATCCCCACTAAAATTACCTACATCATTACCACAGGCAGAAGTCACGCCCCAAATACCGTCATCTTATCCTTATCCTTATCCTCAGGCACCTAACCAAATGAGCATCACTATTGCAGGGTTAAGTTTAACGATAGATGGCGATTATCCAACAGATAAGCTAGCGTGGCTTCTTAAGGAGTTGGTACGCTTATGATAAATATTTACGGCTCTGGTGTGGATATTGCACACAAAAAGATTTATCTAGCCTGCGGCAAAACTGACATGCGAAAAAATATCAATGGATTGGCAGAAATAGTGGTAAGCACCTTCAAACTGGACCCATTTAGCGGTGCATTGTTTATGTTCTACAATGCTAGCCGTGACCGTCTTAAAATCTTAGAGTGGGACGGAGACGGATTTTGGCTGCATCTGAAAAGACTTGAAAAAGGTCGCTTCAAATGGCCAGCGATGGGTAAGGATGCTACCATGGTCTTAGCCCCAGAAGAACTGGCTTACTTGTTGGGTGGCACAAAGGTCGCACTAAAGTTTCAGCGTAGAGAGGTTTTGGGGCGAAGAATTTCGTAGCAAAAAACAAAAAATATTATATACAAAAACCTTGAAAAGTCTTGATTTTTCAAGGTTTTTGTGTTATAATGATTTCATAGATAAGATGAATGTTTTACTCACGGAACTAAATAATCAGCTTCAATCTTTAGTAGCTCTTGTAAATCAACAGGCTACCCAGATTGCCAAACAAGACGCACTAATACAGCATTATGAAGCCCAGTTGCTTTACCTAAAACGTCGCCAGTTTGGAGCATCTTCTGAACACACCGATTCGTTGCAGATTTCTATATTTGAAGGACTTGCAGACGATACTTATACGATGTTCCGATTAGCCGAGTCAGGTGCGGTAAACGCATAGGAAATCACATATAAGCGTAAGAAACGTAAAGGTAAGCGAGATGAAGATTTATCCCATCTACCTGTGGTTCGTGTGGAATACGAGTTACCCGAGGACGAACAAATATGCCCTAGCTGTGATGCCGGCTTGCATAATACTGGTAAACCTAGCATCAGGAGAGAAATCGAAATCATCCCTGCACAAGCTATTGTTAAAGAACACGCTGTACATATCTATGCTTGTAAAAATCTTATGTGTTTTGGTGTTGCTCCAGCAACCCTGGAAAACACTGACCTAGATACTTGCGATAATAAGATACCGAGCAATAAGGCACTTGATAGCACACAGGGCATTAGAATGGAAGGTTCGCAAGTGGTCATTAGAGCCAATGCCCCAAAATCACTTATTATGGGTTCTTTGGCGTCGCCTTCTTTGGTTGCCCATATCGCTTATCAAAAATATTCTAATGGGATGCCCCTGTATCGCATCGAGAAGGGCTTTTTACATGATGGGGTTTCAATATCCCGCCAGAATATGTCCAATTGGGTCATCAAATGTGTGCAAGAATATTTCATGGACTTTTACAACGCCATGAAAGCTCATTTGCTGTCGGAGGATGTCATTCACTCCGATGGCACAGTGGTACAGGTGCTTCGTGAAGAAGGTCGGTCTGCACAAACTAAGTCATGTCAGTGGGTTTATCATTCTAGTGGTGCATCTGACAAGAAAATCGTAATCTACGAATACACCCAGACCAAGGGACAGGCTAACCCTAAGAGGTTTCTTGCTGGCAATACTAATAATACTGGTATTGTCGATAATCTAACCCCCACAGATAATGCTGCTGATAGAATCTGCACGGCAAACCCTGCCCATAATGGATTTTCGGGTTACTTACACTGTGATGGCGACAAAGCCTACAAAGATTTACCAGCAGACATAACCCTCGTTGGATGCTGGTCCCACGCCAGACGATACTTCGAGAAAATCGTAAAGCCTATGGATGAAGCTACTCGTAAAACATCTGATGCTGCCATTGGTCTTGCTTATATCAACGCTCTTTTTAGGCTGGAGCGTGATTTTGATAAACAAAATTTATCGTATGAGGATAGACATACCGCCAGAATCCACCAAAGCAAACCTATCGTGGATAAGTTTTTCGAATGGGTAACTGCCACATCCTACGTCACCTTGCCACAGTCTTTGCTAGGTAAGGCACTGGGCTACGCACTAAACCAACGAACCGGTCTTGAAAATGTTCTTCTTGACGGTAGATTAGAGTTATCCAATAATAGATGCGAACGCTCCATCAAGCCCTTTGTTATGGGCAGAAAAGCGTGGTTGTTTTCTAATACTCCCGAAGGAGCATATGCGAGCTCTGTGATGTACTCCATTATTGAAACCGCAAAGGAGAATGGGCTGCATCCCTATCATTATATCAAGTATCTTTTGGAAGCCCTGCCAAGCACAGACCCCAATAGCTTAGAGTGCTTTATGCCTTGGAGTGAATCGATTCCTGATTGGTGTAAAGTTAATGGCGGGCATAAATAAAAACTAGCCAGTTGATAATTGTTGGCTAGTTTTTTGATTTTGAGAACGGTTTTGACGCTTAC
>Ga0123352_10008977_pt1 | contig 15605 bp, 7 predicted proteins | sample TergutLab28metaG_FD_89700 | JGI IMG/M metagenome (GOLD analysis project Ga0123352, IMG submission 89700) | Labiotermes labralis P1 segment gut microbial communities from Petit-Saut dam, French Guiana - Lab288 P1 | ecosystem: Host-associated > Arthropoda: Insects > Digestive system > Gut ... | reverse complement strand
TGGACATAATACCCTGAGAAGACATCTCAACTAATGGGTCTGTCAGACAGTCCATTGTGTAGGAGGTGTGGAGCAGAGGATGAAACCAACAGCCCACATTCTTTGTGAATGTGAAGCTTTGGCTTCGCTGAGACATACGTGTCTGGGCTCCTTGTTTTTGGACCCAGAGGACATTAAGAGTATAAGTCTGGGAGTCATCTGGAACTTCAGCAAATAACAGGGCTCCCTTGAACTGATACGGGGCACAAAGGGCCCGTCAATTAAAGCATAGGTGCATCGGGACCGTAAGGTCTAGAACCCACATATAAATCAACAAATCATTCAACTGTCCGTGTGTTGTGAATTACGTCTTTGTTTCATTGTCAAATGATAGATATCACCAGCTAAGTCTAATAAATGAAAACTATGCAGCAAGGCTCTCTTTGAGAACTTAATAAGCACTTAAGGCTTTAGCTCTTGGCTTTCATGGTTCAGTTTCGAAATTTGAAAATACATTATTAGCTGCTTATATTGGGCCTTCGCCTGTAAGAGGACATTTGCTTTTCTTCAAAACTACAATTAAGTACTTAATTTAGTACAGTTGTAATAACACACAAAAATGTTATTTATCTTATGTTCATAGCTCCCAAATCAGACTTGTGTGATGTATTTAAGAAATTCATACTATAAGAAATTACACATTAATCAATTACAAAAAATTAAGACTGTGTGACTTAATGACTTCAAAATATATTAAAATTTAATTGAATATCAGTTAATGATTTTATGTCGTAAGTTATATGTGAAATTAAATAAGAAATGGAAATAAGTAAGTATCAGTCCTTAGACAGCCACAAAGATCTTGACAGAACACAAACAAGATTTGTCTGAAATTTGAAATAGCTCAAAAGTGTGCTTTCCATAAAAGGGAAGAGGCTCGTACACGCAGTAGTGTGCCTGCCGTTTAAATATTTACACAGCGTTTACTTGCAGTGCGAACTACGTGCAGATAAGAAGTGTTGACTTTCATTTCTCGTGCAGTCGCTAGGCTACCATAGCGCTGCTTTTTCCCACGGCTCCCCCTGCAAGTGTGGCCACTCTATATGCTTTGAATAAAGATAAGACGACACGTGGCCAAGAGGGTTAGTTGCTATGGCAATGCAGATAGTTCGGATTCACAGAGGTGTTATTAGCCGAACACGGAGAGAGACCACGAGGTTCGAAGACTCTTGCTTTTCTGTCAGGAATTTTCCTACAGATAAAATATTTTATTTAATTACCACACAAACTAATGTAATACATAAATCTTTTTACATTAAAACATTTAAAATCGCTCCAACATGTTTCGTTCCAAAGATCATCTTCAGGGAGCTACACTGTTCCTTGCTAAAGTCACATTTTTAAAAACACTCACTGATTAATTTCCTTATATTAACTTGGTGCTGTGGCAGCATGTCTTATTGTGTTAAGTGTACGCTGCTGAGAATGGGCCTGACTATGGGTGTGCGACGCACAGGCCCATTCTCAGCAGCGTACGACTTACACAATACGACATGCTGCCACAACACCAAGTTAATATAAGGAAATTAATCAGTGAGTGTTTTTAAAAATGTGACTTTAGCCAGGAAGAGTGTAGCTCCCTGAAGATGATCTTTGGAACGAAACATGTTCGAGCGATTTTAAATGTTTTAATGTAAAAAGATTTATGTATTACATTAGTTGGTGTGCTCATTAAATGACTCTACGAAATTCCCGGTGCAACGATAAAGATATTTTATGTTCCAAAAATACTTTAACTTTTTCCATGCTTGTCTGTATTATTGTATAGAATAATTCACTGCTTAATACTTTAAAGCCTAGCGGTCAGTAAACGCACCAACAGTTTCAATGTTACAACTTTCTCACTTTGCCCGCAGAATGTGCTGTATTCCGCCTGATTCTTAGAGAAAAAAACAACCATTATTTCCCTGCTATAGCATTTACTGAGTGTAGTCTTATAGAAAAGCGTTTTAGTCTCTGAAAAATACAAGAGGAAGCGTTGTGTATAAGGTACAGTAAATTTAGCCTTCAAAGGTTACCACGACTTATGTCATAAATTCAAAATTTTATTCCTGATCTTATCTCTAATCGGATACCTCAAACAAAGCAGATCCTGTGTTCAGCGCTTACAGAACTGGAGATTATAAACATAATGTTTACACTGATCGTTCCGTGCATTGTCGATAACCAGTTTACATATTCAATCAACAAAATGCGCAAGCGTGTAAAAAAAAACCAACTTGATGCCCAACTTATTCTTAGTATATTTCTTCAGCCTTTACATGTTTCCGGCCTATCTAGGCCCATCATCAGGAGGTACAACCGTATGTATACAACAGCTGGTACTTATTAGTCCTTTTTTCTATACAACCAGGACGACAGACATTCATCTAAAAATAATAATACATACCAACTGTTGTATAAATACGGTAGTACCTCCTGATGATGGGCCTAGATACGCCCGAAACATGTAAAGGCTGAAGAAATATACTAAGAATAAGTTGGACATCAAGTTGGTTTTTCGTTTTCTCTTTACACGATTATTTCGAGATGCACGGGAAACAAAACAAAAAAAATGCACAAGATGTTTGTTTATATGTTTTATTACAATATCACATTGGGTATGCCTACATGTTTCAGTCCACAAAGGATCATCATCAGAAAAGGAATATCAAATAGCACTGCATAAAACTGAATTATTCTTTCATATTGTTTCCCTGATTATGTTCACTTGTGCATTGAAATATGTAGGAATATTTAAAGTGACATGACAATATCTATGTAAGAACACTGTGCATTTTGTTGGTTGAATGTTGTGAAATGGAACTAGAAACGTTTGCAGCAAATGCATGTTGTAGATACAGGTCTATCTTCGTAACCACTAAGGCGTTTTTTAAGCCCGGGAACTACATCCATTTAGCGGTACAGTGGAAACGTGTCTAAAACAGGGCTCCCCTGGTAGATGGACCCGTCGTTGTTTGTCCACATAATTGTCCACCAGGGTCTACAGAAGTCAAAAGCGTATATTTTTATCTGATGTACTAACAAAAATTGCAAAACAAGATGCATTTTTGTAGCAATTTTGATGCTGCGACCCATGCAAAGACGAAACCTAACGAATTCATGTGAACTACACACGCGACTCACAGACGAGCCAGCATTTTATTGAAGCTGAAAATGCCATTTTAAAATATTTACTGTACATTCAATAACAAACTTCATGCTGAAACCTCCTTATATTATACTTAGTAACATTCAAGAAGTAAAAATATCCTTAATCCTTGAGAACCAGGATTATGTTCAAATAATGCTCTTTACTGGGAATATTTTAAAGTGTAAGTTTGAGAGTTGTCATTTCCTATGCGTATAGGTATAACAGCATAATATGAAAATTGATCTTAATGTGAATGGATTAGTCTGACTTAGGATAGGGTTAAGTGACGTGCTGTTGTAAGTAACTACGGTAATGAACCTTCGGTTTTCAAAAAACACAGAAAGCTTCTTAAATACCCGAGCAAATCCAAATATCTCACGAGGTATTTTGCTCTATGCAGTTAGGTACATGTGTAGTGTGCATGAACCGTAACGACAATCAGGCAACAAGTGCAATGTACACGCAGCCTCACCCTGATATCTTGGGTTAATTGTTACCAATCTATGTCATAAGGACAGTACCTGGAGCGCCTCCCAGCCCATAACAACGTCTCTGACTGCAGTATTTATGTTTCCTAAGTACATATATGTGATATAAAAATAGTTACAAGTGACATAATAGAGGAGACATGTGCAATTCAGATGTCGTATGTAACTCACCCCCCTCGATGTTGTCTCCACCTTCCACCTTTCCGAAGGCATATTTAGCCGGATGAGAGAGCTTGCGTGCGCCACAGAACTTCAAAGCTATGGCAGCTGTCTAGCTGCTGGCACAGCCACATACGCTGGACAGGTGTGGGCAAGTGCCAGACAAAGAGAGATGCCCGGCCCTTCATGTTAGGGGTTGGTCGTGGGGCTCGTATCATCATCTCATGCAAACTCAATTGTTTCCGAACGCCTCCAACTGGGAGGCCAAGGCCTAAAAATGTGCCGAAGTGCCAAAGACGAGGAAGGAAGAGGAAGAGGAGGAGGAGGAGGAGGAGGAAATAACTCATCTTCGCTTGGTGCAGGTCTGATATCCGAAATTACTGTGTACATAGCATTCCATTTTATAGAGGTCATTTTCTTTGGGTTATTTAGGTACCTCCTGAGTATTTGGGGGGGGGGGGATTAAACGAAATTATACTGAGATAAAATGTATGAACTGAAACGTCGTACATCCAAAGACTTTATTTATAATCCACGAAGTAAAGTATTTCGCCACTCAAAATCGGTCCTTTGAAATCCACTTTCGTGTGTTTAACTTTTATCCATTTCAATTCCTAGCGTCTAGAAATTTCCTCACAACTTTAACAGTGAGGAACACAATCTGCTATTCTTTAGGAGCCTTTGAATAATGTAAGGTAGTTCCGGGTGCCTTTGTATTTAGCAAATTACACACGCTTTGCATGATGAGGCGGAGCTCATTTGTACCTCGTGAATCTCTGAAGACAAACGGAATAACAAGCAGCAGAAGGCAATATGTAATAACGGTGCTATACCAGCAGAGTAGCGCCATGGCTTAAACAGTTGCTTATATTAACAGCCCTTATATTGTGGCAAGGGTTGTAAAACAAACCTCATCAAGTCTATACGTGATGATGACGCCCGACTGTGCAGCTGAATTCACAGCAGCGCTTTTTGTAATGAGGTGTAATAGTAAGAACAAGGTACAGGAGCAGGAAGAGAGCTGTAAACTGCGACGTTGCTAGTCTGGATGAGAGGGGGAGATGCCTTCCAACTTTACTTGTTCTGAGTCTTATTATTCAACTTTCTTCTCCCATTATCTACAAACAGAACTTAATGATTCATAGTCTCAATGTAAGTTCACAGGATTAAGCAGCATTTCAAAAATCAAAAAATGGACCTGAACCCTTAAAAAATGAACTGTCAAAAATCTGTAAAGATTTCATGCAGCATGACGTAAGCGCCGAAACCCGATGTGACGTCAGAGTGTACACATTTTTAATTATCTATTTATCTATTTTAAAATACAATTGTATATTAATTATTATTACATTTTGGGACAATAGCTTAGAATTATTACAAGCTTTAGTAATTGCTAGTGATGAGATTGAACTAGAAGTAAATGCTGATAAGACAAATTACATGGTCATGTCTCGAGATCAAAATGCAGGAAGAAGTCGCGATATAAATATTGATAATATTTCCTTTGAAAGGGTGGAAGAGATCAAATATTTGGGAACAACCTTAAGGAGTCAAAATTCTATTCAGGAATAAATTAAGAGCAGATTGAAGTCAGGGAATGTTTGCTATCATTCGGTGCAGAATATTTTGTCTTCCAGTTTGCTATACAAAAAAATTAGAATATAGAATTATAAGGTGGCCTGTTGTTTTGTATGGGTGTGAAACTTGGTAGCTCACTTTACGGGAGGAACTTAGGTTGAGGGTGTTTCAGAATAGGGTGTTGAGAATATTTGGATCTAAGAGGAACGAGGTAACAGGGGAATGGAGAAAACTACATAATGAGGAGCTAAACGATCTGTACATATCGCCCAATATTATTCAGGTGATCATATTGAGAATAAGATGGGCGGGTCATGTAGCACCTATGGGGAGTGTATACAGGGTTTTGGTGGGAAAACCTGAGGGAACGAGACCATTTGGAAGACCTAGGCACAGAAGAGAGTGTAATATTAAGATGGACATTCTGGAAGTGGAATGAGGGTCATGGACTGGATTGATCTGGCTAAGAATAGGGACAGGTAGTAGGCACTTGTAAATGCGATTATGAACCTCCGCGTTCCATAAAATGCAGGGAATTTCTTGACTAACTGAGAACCGGTTAGCTTCTGAAGAAGGAATCTGTTCCATGGAGTGGGTAATTAAGTAAATAAGCAAGTAAGTAAGCAAGCTTAGATTTATAATGACATGTTCACTATTTGTAATTGGAGAGGCCTTGTCCTAAATCACAATTCCTTTATATAGAATTCTGGACTATTTAATGATGGCCTACAATTTGGCCGAAACATGTAGTCAATTTGATAATACCTCATACTTAAACGGTGTGTTATTCGGTCCTCGTACTTAACAGCCACATACTTCAGTTTATGTAGGAATGAGGACAGAGGCTGATCCTTCGGGTCCACTAATAATGTATCTAACAAAGACAAAGTCTAAATATCACGGTTAATCAAATTGAAATGTTCAATTTCCTGACGGATTGTGCAACATATGAACATGTAATAATACAGTCCTTACGCCTTAACGGCTGGCGTTCAGTGCATTTAATCGGCTTTAAGAATTAGGCCACTTGAGGAGTGAAAGTTTCCAAACGTTTCGGCACATATTACATTCGCCTTTTTCAGGGTGAATGAATGTGGAATTTACGCCGAGGCCACTTCCATACCTACACAAGAACCCCCAGCAAAGCCGCATATTGATTCACCCTGAAGACAGCAACTCTAAATTTTACCGAAATGTCGATAATTCAATAACCATTGTAAGATACACCCATATGTTAGCAATAGTCTTACAATCGATCATCATCGAGATGTCCTAAGCAGGGGGAGGTACAATCAATATCTGTTACCCGTCAGACAAACCGTCAGGGTCAACGCCCGATCCCCGCCCTTCCTTCAGTCTCATATCTTAACTCACAGAGAAACAGCCTGTTTAAATTACAAAACACTGTTTGGCCTCATATTTATCGAAAGAGGAAAGAGACCGTCTGAATTTGCAGGACCGTCTTGGCTGTAAATCATTAACGCGTGTAGGTATTCATATGGATGATCTGCTATTTTGTGCAATTCAAACAAAATCTTGAAATGTAGATAATTTTGTAAAAAAAAAAAAATACTAAATGTGAAATTTCACAAAAATCCGACAACGTGGGATTGGCCGCGATAGAATGGGAGAGACAAAGAGATGGACATGACGAAACTAGCATTTGGATGTCGACTCAGAACGCTCATTAGGCTAAGCGTGACAATAATATTGTGGAATTACATTGAAATCATACCAAAACCTCTCACACAAACCACAGCAAGAAAAACCCTACAATATATGCAGATAAAATTTGCGTTTCTGGAAATATTGCTGTTAAAACGCCAGTGAATTTGTTCATGGCGTAAATATGCGGATTTTTTTATCTTGGTATTTTAGAATACTAAATTATTTCGACGTTATACACACACACACAGATATATATATATATTCACTCCGAGCGTACTTCACAGTGACAGATGTGCTTCTCTTAGAAAGGTCAATGGATTAAAACTGTATATGAAACAGTTGCTGTTTATTGCAAAAATCGTATGTACCGCTTGAACGTTGTGTGCGAAATAAAAAGTTTTAGAATTGTGCTTAGAGAAACACATAATAACCACTGCATTTTCAATGATTAAATTAATTACTGTAAAGTAGGGTAAAATATACGAATGCAATCGTGCCCATAACGCAGCATAAAATGTTGATATGAAGTCAAGAAATGTAGGATTTTTTAGCCAAAAACAGAAGTACATAATGAGCAGTAGAGGGAATACCATTCCACACTGATACCACTTTACCAGCTAGCTTATCGGCTGTGTTACTCCTTCTCTGTAGACTGACAGCTGCGATTTGAGATATGTAGCCATTCCATTACAGGCCTGGACAGGCCCTGGGGGTTCCATGAGTTTAAGGCTCCCATATTTCAGGAGAGTTGGCACATGAAGTTGGTAAGTTTGTCAGCCCTACGCACCGGCCGTCTTTACCCCTCAGGGTATATTCCTTGTACTCTATAATGGAGTAATGGAATATATGATTCCTGGTACTCATTTCTGTCAGAGACTGAGTCAACTCCAGAGACATAGTGCGGCCGGAAGGATTATGTCAATAAAGAATTCTAATGAAACCACGAGAATCGCACCCGCGACCTTCCGGTTTGTAGCGCTGTGCCTCAACGAACTGCGCCACTGCGTGTCACCATTCGAAATACATAGTACAACTAAATGCTTGTTAACACACACACACACACATCAATAAGGCTTTAGAACACCCCCGTTTCTCTAATTGCACTCAAAATAAGTCAGTTTTTCTCCTCGGATGTGAAGTAGACAGAAAATGTTTATTTCGTAACCTATCAAATGAAAAATCCTATAAAAATGCCCCAGGAAATCTGTATGTTGATTTCCCGAAGTTCCTATTCTTTCAAAGACAAATACACATATTTCAAACGAATTATTTTTTAAAGAAGAAGCGAAAGCGAAGGAGAATTTTTTAGAAGAAACTTTAGATAATATTGGAGTGCTTATAAGTGTGTCTGAAGAAATTTTGTTGCGTGAGTACGGTTTTGTTACTGGTTCTTTTTCAAACTGTGTAGCGGTAAAGTTGATTCATTTCTTAATTTATTTTACAGATTATATAAGAGGGCACGTAAACATTCAAAATAACGCATACTCATGGTCTGTTAACCCTAGATTAATAGATGTCCACGAGATATCTTCATGTTTCAGGGAAACTGGAATATGGTATGTTTTGAGCGCAACAATATTCAGCTAGGACATCATACTTTTCTGTCACAATAAAATCAGAATGTACGGTGGACAAGATCCTTCACTTATTTTAACAAATTTATGCGATGGGGGTAATGAATAGCTATTCTTCCAACCAGATACTGTAACCATCCTTCACTTATTTTAACAAATTTATGCGATGGGGGTAATGAATAGCTATTCTTCCAACCAGATACTGTAACCATCCTTCACTTATTTTAAAAAATTTATGCTATGGGGGTAATGAATAGCTATTCTTCCAACCAGATACTGTAACCATCCTTCACTTATTTTAACAAATTTATGCGATGGGGGTAATGAATAGCTATTCTTCCAGCCAGATACTGTAACCACCCCTACAACCAATGAGTGAATCGCCGTATTAATATATATTTAAAGGGGTCGAATTATTACTTATAATTTATGGGCTGCTCGTCCAACCTATCCATTTCCAGGTGACTGTCATATGTGGCGATTTTTCAAAAACGACTTTAATAAAAGCAAAACATTCACAGACAAATAGATAACGAACTTGAAGAAATTATTTAGTAGAGGATCAGAAATAGAGAGAACTGTAATCGTTTTTAATATTATGATCACCAGGTGCCAAGCATATTTCACAGTTTGACGACGCCATTTCAAACATCCACCTAATATGTGGTAAGTTATGTGAATGTGAAATCAAAGAGCGAACCCAGCGTCAGGTAATATTCACTGTATAGCGAAGTCATTTTGAAGCATTACAGTCACATCAAGAGTGCCGGTAAAGTAACCAGCGATGTGAAATTGGTACCAATTTTTATGAAGGATCAAATACTGAAAAACGACTACAATTTTGGTACTTTAAATTTAAAATAAAATAAAGAATCAGGTATTCTCTGATGTCATGCCAGAGACGTTTCGGAAGAAAGTTTTAACTCTACCTTGAATGATAAACAGTCCAAGAACTTGGATACTTAATCGCTGTATTTAGCAACTGACACTAATTAACGTCCAAGGAAATTTAAGCCTTTATAAATAGGGCTATGAGAAATACAAAACTTGAATACGATGAAATGAGATTTCGCTTTCGATCTAGCATTCTTTGCACTTGATTATGGCTGCAGCACAATGCAAATAATATCTAGGTCTTGACATTCGTTTCGTTATCAAAGGAGAAGAAAACATTATGGTGTATTTTATGAAGTTATGTCAAAGGCTATACAGTATTGCTATGCTGAAAAAATGGTAAGGATTTGGCAGTAAGGAATCGCGACCTACTGGAGCTTCTATGAAGTGATTAAATAAAATTTTAAAAAATCAGTATACCGAATATCCCAGCCGAAGTCAGCACCGGGTACCTCCCTTAAACTAATAGAGAGTCTTATTGTAAATTTCACCTAGTCGGTTGACCAGAATGACCTACAAACATATAGTACTTATTTTAAAAACAACTCAATTTCAAAATCAAAATTCTATCTTACCCTTTGTTAACACTCATTAACTTTCTTGTTTCAAAAGAGGACAAATTCTCCTGGCATTCTATAATATCCCCATTTATCCAGTTCTGTTACAGTCCTCATTTCCATATAACTACACGTTTCCTTCATCTGTTTCTTCCAATCTACCAGCATTCTAGGCTCTCAATCTCTCTTTTACTCTAGCACCATTCTGTAACTCCAGGCCCATTCCACCCCCAACTTTGCGTAATTTAGTACCCATCGTATACCAGACGCCTAGCTCCAACGGCGGTGTATATATGTACGGAGTCGCAATGCTTCTAATGATGGCGTTTGAACGAGAAAACAACTTTTCAAAGTCCGGAAAGACGGAGAGGTTTGGTGGCGGGAGCAATTACTCATTGAGAATGTTCTTTCCTAATGAACGTTTCACTACCCTTCTCTGCTTTCTCTGTGTCTCTTCTATCCATTCCACCTCTCACACACTCTTCTAGAAGCTTTCGGTTTTATTCTCTTTCCGAAGAACTCGGGCCTTAGGAGTTCTCTACCTAAATTCAAAACACCGTGAGGCAGGGATGGCCAGTCGGTGTGTACTGATATTGTGTTCTTTACTGGGATACATTCTTTTGTTTTGCTACTCAGAAGTTAAAATTTCGCCGCTAGTTATAGCAGTCATCAGTCCTTAGGAGCAATAACGGCAGTTGATCAGTAGGAATTGTATTGTTCAAGCTTAAATGTTTTGGGAAAAAATTGATTATCTTGTAGTGTAAGTTGCTTTCTTACTTCGTATGGTCTGTGGATACGAAGACGTTTATATGAACATATTTAATTATAACAATTAAAGACATTTAACATCATTTTTATAGTTCCTAGTTATATTTTATTAGGCGCTGCAAAAAAATCTGAGCTGTCTTGGTAAGGTAGCACAGACAAAAATCGCGAAGCCAATGTCAACAGCTTACGTCTACATGTTACGAAAATGTCAACAACATAAGTGTATGTCACGGAAATTTAAAGAAAGTGCATATATGTGTCACGGAAATAGCAACGACGTAGTTGTATGCATCACGGAAATTGCAACAGCCTACTGTATGTGTCACGGAAATTTAAACAACGTACGTGTATGTGTCACGGAAATTGCAACAACGTACGTATATGTGTCACGGAAATTGCAACAACGTACGTATATGTGTCACGGGAATTGTAACAACGTACGTGCATGTGTCACGGAAATTGCAACAACGTACGTGTATGTATCACGGGAATTGCAACAACGTACGTGCATGTGTCACGGAGATTGTAACAAAGTACGTGTATGTGTCACGGAAATTGCAACAACGTACGTGTATGTGTCGCGGAAATTGCAACGACGTAGTGTATAAATCACGGAAATAGCAAATTCGTATGTGTCAAGGAAATGGCAACAACTGACGTGTGCCACGGAAATTGCAAGTACATACTTTTATGCATCACGGAAATGGCAAGAATGTACTCTGTCACGGAAATGGCAACAAGTGACTTGTATGCATCACGGAAACTACAACAATGCACGCTTTTGTGTCACGGAAATGCTGGACCCATTTGGAGTGTGAAGCTGCAGCAGAAGTCCCCAAGACTGTTATAATCATACGGAAGAAGTAGGTTTACAATTCCATAGGTGTTACATAAAAAAATTTAATGCCATGAGAACACAGAACACAAAAGTGCTCTAATGTCTATCCCACTGCCGCTTTGTCCACTGTAAATACCGCAGGAAATGACCTGAGATTGTACCCGGCCCTAAGCCAAGAGACGGCGGCGAACGTTTTCCTGCGTCATGACGTAGCTTCCCGTTGCTTGGTGTCTCTCGAGTCCTCGTCTTCAGCCTCCAGTTTCTACGTTGCTTTCGCATAATAGTTCTTCTTATACAGATCCGTGAATTAGTTCAATTTCTTCCTTGTGTTGTTTCTCCTCCTTTCTCTCTTTCTTATCTCGGATAATTCTGTATTCGTCTTTCTGTAATTGAAAATTCTCCTTCCTCTTCTACTTCTACCCATTTTTTTTTTCTTATTTGGCTTTGAAACCGCTTATCAGTATTCATCAGTGTGTATGTTTTGAGGTTCTTACCTCAGTACGTGCCAAAATTAGGGTACTCTACCAGGCAATGAAGTGTAGCTCGGTATACCTTACCCAGAATGTGAAGGCAACAGGGTGCTCCGAAAAGTAATTAGTAAATAAAATTGGTTATGTTAAGACTTCAGTTTTCGCCACATTCTTATGGAACGCCTGTAATATTTTATGCTAGAACACACCTGGATTACATCAAGAAACAAAGACAGCTGGTCAACCCTGACCTACAACTTTGTAGCCTCGTCTCCCCCCCCCCCAAAATCCGTAAGAGGTGCCTGAGGTTGGGGGTGAGAGATGCAGAGGGTGGTAACGACTGCAGCAGCATTGGGAGTGACGACTGTTCACTAGCACAGCACAAGAAGGCAAGGAAAACTTTGCTGGAAAGGCTGTGTGAGAAATGTAAGTCTAATTTTACTTTTAATTAAGTTCTGTCATTAATCAAGCCTACTGCTGGAGAAGGGGAGAGCCACACACAGTGCTACTCTTTTCCTTCCCGTTGCTTCTGTGAGATTCTGGCCATTGATCTTAGGTATAGGGAAGGAATTCCTAGGGGAAGAGTTGCATACGCAGTACAATCCACGTCAAGCTACAGCCAAGTGATCTGAGACCGTTTTCACCTTCAAACTTCCATTTTAGGTAATAACTGAGGTTTCGAATTATAGGTATACTGATATCCCAGGCCCGTGGAGTGACTTTGATTGTATCTAGAAGGGTACATCTCATAATCTTCCTAAACCTACGGCCAAAATTTCAATTTCGTAGGTTATTTTTTGATGAGAAATGGGCACCACACGCATATATTTATATATATATGTATATATATATACATATGTGTATATATATATATATATATAACCAACTTCCTTTTTCCTACAGATATGGTTATAGTGGAGGAGAAATGTCTCGTTAAAATACAGAATGTAATTAAACAAAGCAGAACAGATAAAGGACCTCTAGTTACTTACAATAACAAGGTTCGTCTTTGTTAATGCATTCTTTCCTGTTACTTTGTATATCAACAGGTCTAACAATAAGTATTCTCCTTCCTATTCATTTACTTGTTCATATGTTTATACGTTTTGTGTCTTAAAAAAATATTTCGATTATTTCCTTAGAGAACATTGGTTGGTGTTTACAAACGAATCAGAGTGTGTCTACTATGCGGTTAGAAAACTTCGCCTGCAAATAACCTTCAGGTAAATTCTCGTGTTACAGAGTTAGAAATTGATCCCGCAATCATTCTCATCCTAGGCCACTTCAGCATAAAAACGTGGCTGCAAGACGGATTACACAGGGGTAAAACTTTGTAAGAATTTATTGTCCTAAGAGCAATTCCTTAAATAATTCTCTTGTGGTTCATCTCAGTCTACCGAACATCTGTTAATTTTTACTAAACGGTGCAACGTGTTTCTTCGCAAGTCATACAGTTACACAAAATGTGTAGCGGGACTGTAGAAACGACTCCGGTGAATATACTCACTTGCATACGTTCTCATACTTTACCGTACATTCGCCTAATATGAAAAGTTTGGGGGAAGCATTATAGGTGGGATCTGACGTCTAAGAACGCAAATTTAGAAGGTCCTTCAAATTCAATTATCAACCAACAATTGCACTTATATAAATTCCACATAAAAACACTTAAAAACAATTAAAATCACTCCGACATGCTTCGATCTTTTTTAGATCATCATCAGGGAGCTATGTTTCTCCTTGCTAAAGTTATATTATAACATTCAAAATTTAATTCGTTTCTGTAAACATGGTGTTGTGACAGCATGTCATGCTGTCTTGGGTTTTTTCACATAACATCGTCATTTGTTATGAGATGCCCTTCTCCAAAAACTTTAATCATTTTTGTACGTCCCTTTCTAAGTTTCGTAAATAAATGTACGGCTCCCAGTTAAGATGGCAAGTTTTAAGTATGGCCAGTTTACTGAGCTGCTATTATAACCTGCGTCCAGGAAAAGAGATCTGCTCTTTCTAAAGCGCCCGCCAGGACAATTGGTTCTGCCCCTCTTCCCATCTGAATGCAAAAAATGGGCCACATTTTCGAAATACTCTGTTATTACATTAAAAAAACTCATAGGTAGTGTCCAAAACACTAATAAATTTTTTTCCATTTATGTTTCTCTACATAGTTTGTGAAGAAATATATATATATGTATGTGTACTTGTACTTCGCTTTGTATAAGTGATGTGATACACAAGAGGCTTTACAGGCACCCTGATAATGTTTCACAAATTCAATTTGCCAAATAGGAATGTGATGACAAAGCAGTGCTGTAACCAACTGTACTGCACTAAATGTGTTATAACAGGAATTATAAGAAAGCCCCAATGCGCCACGTGTTTAATGAAGTGTTGGGCACTGAATTCCCTTTTGCTAGCACAGAGTTACAATCACCGGGTTATATCACTTGTTTAACAAGGCATCAAAACACAGTAACTGCAATTACAATTTGTACTAACGACGTGGTAACAAGGGACGCCCCACCCACTACACCACATCGAACTGTGCATATATATATGCACTCATTCAAACGTGACAGTGCACTGATGAGTAAAATTAACAAGCAATTAATCTATCAAATCAATCATGATGAGTTAATTGATTGCAAATTCAGGGGGAAATCAATTCGCTCTCCATAAATTAACTTCTGTTTTAGAGAAATAACATTTTTATTAATAATGTTACAGGAATACACTGTAAATATTTTACGAGAAAGAATGACATTACTTCGGGTCATTCCGACTAAATCACATTATTTACAACAGACACGTGCCTAAATATTTAAACCAAATAAAATAATCACACAAGACAGTGATTCCGGATTTTTCACCGTACAGTGTCTACAAAAATTATAATCAGTATGTAATAATACCTCTAAGCTTTACTCACTATCTCCAAGCAAAAATCTGAAAGAGTAAACGCCTCAACCTAGCATAGACTTATACACTCAGTACGAACTTATAGACTATATTACTGTTGCCAGGTAATAATTTTTAAAGCTTGAAGATGATAAAAAGTTTTAAAAACCACTTAAGACGCCAAAGTACAACACCGTAACTGTAACACCAAATGAGCGCAAGTCTTGAGCATTATTGAATATTTCTGAAATTATTTTACGGAAATTTTTAATAAAAGTGTCTGCTGCACCGTAATTACGGCGTTCCAAAATAAAAGAAAATTAGAAACCTTCACTGCCTGTGTCACAAATTAAAAACAATAGGAAAGCTGGAAAATCGATGCTCTGCTTCTGAAACCTCAGCTATTTAAAAGGCAGGCCTATCACTATCACTGTACACTTAACATTAATTTAGCGCAGATTTAAATTTCCCTCAAGAATGAGGTACGGCGCGGGTGAAATCTGAAATATAAGCAAAACCCCCCCCCCCCCACCCACACACC
>Ga0123352_10008976_pt1 | contig 15606 bp, 9 predicted proteins | sample TergutLab28metaG_FD_89700 | JGI IMG/M metagenome (GOLD analysis project Ga0123352, IMG submission 89700) | Labiotermes labralis P1 segment gut microbial communities from Petit-Saut dam, French Guiana - Lab288 P1 | ecosystem: Host-associated > Arthropoda: Insects > Digestive system > Gut ... | reverse complement strand
TGTTGTATCCGTTGCGGACCCGATGAGGAACGTATCTTAGATGTTGTTCCCAGGGAGGACAGAGCTCGTAATTCTGGTTAAGATGGGGGGGGGGGGTCGGGCAGGCGGCACACACTCTCAATAATCCCCAAGTAGAATATATTGGAGTTTTATTGTGTAAGAGTATGGAGTAATAGCATTTACAACTAAAATGTATAAGTGACAATTTTCACCAGTGGACTCTTTGTTACCGTTCGTACTCACTGACTTCCAGCTTTGGACTCTGCTGCTCAGACACAGTTCGAGCTACGCAGCAGACTGCTCCCGCAGAACAAAGCAACTATTGTTACATGTCTTGCTGCACACACTGCTCACGCGATACACTTAACGAGTCCAGTTGTAAACAAAAAAGAAATGGAAGGAAATTATATTCCTCCCATGCCTGGTCTTAAGAGAGGCGAGAACTAAACATGAGTAAATTTAGCTTATGACTAACGTAGAGTATATGTAAGAATGCTAAAAGAAAACCACAATAAAAAAAAATCAAATGTGTGTCAACTACACAACACTACCTGTAGTATCACACTTGTAGTTAAAAATGATTAGATTGATCCGTACAAGTAAGGATGGAAGTAGTGTGGTTGGGGTGAGAGGTTATAATGGCTGGCAGTGTATGTCCATTATCTAATACATACACCATGTCATATTCCCTGAGTTAAGCCTTGGTGTCCACTGTACAGACTAGCCAGCTGATCCTCTTACTCACCAGCGTAGCGTTATCAGTGTAAGAAGAGCAACAGCTAAAGCAGTTGCACAGATAAAGTAATTTTTGGATCAGTTATATAGTTCAACAGGCAGGTCAAGCCTGTGTTTGTATTGTGAAGTTCACTGCATGAAGAATGGAAGATAAGTTTTATGTGTGTAGCAATGGCCAATGTATGTGACTGTCCATCTGTGTTTTATTTACAATGGTGTAAATGTTTTACAGGCTTACTGACTGATATCGATCTATTTATCTGTGTATCGGTTTTCCAGTGGTCCACTGGTTACTGGTTTTCAGTCACCATATTTGCTGATCTGTTGCATTTTTAGATGTTAAATTTATCTGCTTCAAAATCTCACAACTTTCTTTTTCCACTGTACTTTGGTAGTCCTTGTCATGACTTTGAAAATACCTGCAAAATTGTGGTTGGCTAAAGGTGATATAGCCAAGAATATATTACATATGTTGTTTTGTATATTGTTTATGATGAATAATTTTTTTATGAAATGCATGACTTCAGGTTTAAAAAGTCATCTCACGAATGATGCAGCTGCTGTTGGAGTCTTTTCCTAGCACTTAAGTGGAACCTCTTTTGCCAGTAGGTGTAGAGGATTTACAAAGAGCTTTCCATTTTTAATGGTGTTTTACTCAGCTCTTACACCATTCCATTCAATTCCACTTTCCCTCAAAATCTCCTCTATCCCTTCTTCCCAAGTCTGTTGGGGTCTTTGGGCCTTTTCCCCTGCATTCTAGCTTGCCAGGCCATTTTGGGGTATCTCTCATTTCCCTATTCGTAGAACGTGCCCAAACCATCTCAGTTGTACTAACTGTATCATTTCTTTGGGGGGAAATTATCTGATCACTTCATACTCTCTAAATTTTTGTAGCAGCAGCAGATGTCTTTTGTAGTCCACCAGGGAGGTACAGAATTAACAAGACTGGTTAGTGCCACTTCATGTTCATAACTAGCATCTGATGTAAAGTTGTCTGCAATTAGCAATAATGTTCAGAATCCTTAGTCTTGAAATTGCAGGACTACATTGTGCACACAAATCTAAACTTTGGTTTGTTGTGTTTGAACAGGGGAAAGGCTTGTTTGCTGTGAAACCCTTGAAGGCAGGTGATGTTATATTTGAGGAGAGTCCATTGGTTTGCTGTCAGTTTGCATGGAATGCTGCCTATGGTTATCTAGCATGTGACTTTTGTATGAGGTGAGGATTTTAGACTAATAATTGTTGGAACAGAATTTGACATTTCTGGTTTCATGCAAGAATAACAAATTTCCACCAGTATTTATCTTCTCTGAATACATGTTTGGTGGAATTCATCAGTCTTCTCTTGATAGATAACATGAATTTATTTCATATAGAGGTTTGAGTAAAGTTGTTCCTGTGTTTAAGCACAGTATGTGAACTCCTCAATTAAAAAAGGAAAATTATTGACATGTATTATTCTGTATTAGTGATCTTAGAAACATGTGTAACAGGCAAGAGAACATCCTTGGCTTTTGTGATTCTGTTCAGTGACCTATACCTTGAAGATGTTATGATTCAAGTCTTCAGGGATATGCATTGTGTCGATTGGTAGTTAGTGATGTTTTAGACCCTGAAGATGGAGGCATCAGGCTACTGCACTACTCAGACCCTGAAGATGGAAGTAGCAAGCTTGTGGACTACTCGTACCCTGAAGATGGGGGCAGCAAGCTCCTGAACTACTCAGACCCTAAAGAAGGAGGGAGCAACTGCCTTCTCCTGAACATCATTAACTATCACTCGACATGATGTTGTATTTGAGAAGACTTAACTGTCCATCAGCACCACTGTGTAAAACTTCAGAACTTGCTTTGTAGGTGTTCTGTAAGCATGGTGGTTTGAAGCACTGCAACATGTGCGTGATGGTACTGTATCAACAGTTTAGTTTTGTATTCTGAGATGCTGGAGATTGTTACATAGATCCAGGCACTTCATAAAGCAAGAATTATTTTATGGTTATCTGTTTGTTTTGTGGTGAAAAATTGCTGAATGAATTTTATGATATTAAACAGAATGGTTTTTATAAATTAAGACTCATAATAAACTTAAATTGACTGAATTAATTATGGAATGGGGCTTGCAATTTAATTTTTAATTTTATCACTCTATTAGTAACAGGATTAATGTCTAATGTAACGTTATGTAGCTGCTTGAAAAGTTATACATGACTGACATCGTGCATGTTGTGAAATGGTTTTTACCATACATTGTACATTACCTGGATCTGGTATAGTTCAGTCAGTAGAGTGTCTGGGCTATGGGCTGGATGATCTGCAGTTTGATTCCGGGTATGGGTAAGCGATTTTTCTCTTCTCCAAAACATCAGACTGGCTGTGGGGCCTGTCCAGCCTCGTATTCAGTAGGTATTGGGGGTACTTTTCTCAGGGTTAGAGTGCCCAGGTCATTAAGTTGAATGCTTGACTACGTCTAATGCCAAGGTTAAGAATGAGTGGCATTGAAACTCTGCTATTTGTAATGCATTCACTGTGTGGACACGGACAACTTTACTTTTTGCTGTACATTGTCTTATGCTGACAGTCTGATCCTAGATTTATATGTGCAGCTGGTTAACTGATGCAGCTTCTCTGATGTGCGGTATAGCTCTTTCTGTTGCACCCACATGAAGGGTTGCCATTTACTCTTTCTCCTGAAAATTGGAACAAATTTATTTTCTAAAACACTATATTCTTTCTTTTAATACAAGATGATGAAAAAAATTGGAAATCAAGTTATCCTAAGATTAAATTTATTTGTAATGGTTTGTGCTTATGTATAATAATGCAGGATGTTCTGGAATGAAATGTATGAGTATATTTGTGATGTATATATTTTTAATGCATAGGCCACTTGAAGGGGCTGAGGAAAATATACGGAGACTTACAGGAAAAAAGGATCTTGTGTTGCCATACCCACACTGCTGTCCAACAAACAGGGAGTCTCACACACAGTGTCCATTGTGTGGGGTAATATTCTTACATTATTTGTTCCTCTAATATATAATTGAATTTCCATATTTTCTTCTGGATTATGGCATTATGTAGTCTAATATGTAGGAGTCAATATTTTGGATGAATGTGCAATCATCATCAGTGTTAAGGTCTGTTGACTGTCTCTGGCCACCAGTTCATGAACTTTTGCAGCTGCTTGTGGATGTGAAGCTGTTAATGGCCCATACACCTTGGATCATCTTCAAGATCCTCACATCATCATCATCATGTTCCTGAAGGGTTAGGTGTGTTTCCTGTTCCTGAGATCCTCACATACCTCTCTGAATCTATGAAACCATTCAAATACATGCATACAAAATAAAGCTTCATTTCTGTAAACAAATTCCAACATTTTGTGTTTTCATGTAGTTGGATTGGTGTAAATTTTAAGGATTGTATTGTTTTTTTGTTTTAGATATTATTATCAGTCAGGGACTGATGCAGTGCCATTACTGAACTTTATACAATAAAATATTACTCAGTTTTACCACATCTGTACCAATCATGAGCATTCACACTTATGTATAATCAGCATTCTTGTTGTCACTTGCAAAGCATTAACTGATAAAATATTAGCAGCATTTGAAGAGTAACATAAGACTTTCTTTTCACTAAACAGAATTGCTATAATCTCTGCAGGTACAGTACTGCAGCAGCATCTGTCGAGACAAGGCCTGGAGCCAGTACCACAGAACCCTTTGCTTGAAGTCACATTCACATGACCCTAACCATCCTCTGGAGCAATTGAATGAAGTTTGGAAGTGAGTATTTGTTTTTAGCAACTTCCTCCTGAAATTTTCCTGATTTTTCTCAGTTTTCTAGACGAATTCACTTTATATATTCATGCTTTGATTGTGTGTGTTGCAATTAATGTACTGAACTAGTATTGTAGTGACTGGTGCACAGTGTTCACCCTCTTTGTGGGAGTATGTGAAAGTCATTTATAATCATAAAGTAATGTCTGTCAGTTAGATGCAGAGAGTTTAGTTTAAAATTACATTGTGGTGGTAATGCATTTTTATTTTGCATAAATTAGGTTAAATATATCCCATAATAATTTCTGTAGAAATTTGGAAGTGAACCATGATGAATCTTGTGACTGCTGGCCTCAACACAACTCTGAGCTGTGTGAAATACGCACTAATGGATGTAACAGATATTCCAAATTGTTTTTTATCTTGAAATGTGTCCATATAGACACTGGGGAATGTAGTTATCTCTGTTCACATTAGTAGGTCAGTTGCATTTGTATTTGTAATAGAACAGAATTTGAAATTGCAGGAAACATGCAGATTGTAAACAGAATGAGTGGTGACATATTCATGAATGTGCTACAAATTGCTCAAAGTTACTTACCAGGATTCACAGATGCTGAATGTGATTGATACATGTAACTTTGGCTTTTAGGGTTAGGTTTGTCATATATTGCAGCTGATCCAACATTTTGGCATATATTATATTTACTGTTCAGGGTGAATCCTGACACAGTCTTTAAGAGTGTGCAGATAGTAATGGTTTGCTGTGAATCTGTATTAATGTGAAGTAGAATTAAATAAAATGTGAATGCCAAAATGAAGGTAATGTTCCTGTAATGTGTTGGACATCCTTGTTAAGTTGGCAACAGGTGCAGTATTGTTTTAAGATGGCAGTTTGGTACTACTGCAGAAGCTGTGCTGCTTGTTGCCTGATTGAAGTGGCAGTACTACTTGTTGCAGGTATATGCACTTCCCTCCTGAAACTGCTTCAGTCATGATTCTTGCTCGCATGATTGCCACAGTTCAGCAGGCAGATGACCCAGCCAGGGCTTTGGACTTGTTTATGCAGGTAAGTTGCTTTATAATGGTACAGTAAGACAGGGAAGGAGAATGTGAAGGGGAACATGTTGTCACAGAATGGTGAAGATTGTGTGGGAAATAATAGTTCTTGCTTTCAGTCTCCTCTCCTTAGTAAGAAATACAGTTAACTGCCAGGGTTATGTCATAGGTGGTTCCGAGACTGGCAACATTAGTCAAGACATTGTCAGTTGAGAAAGATTATTCCATAAACACAATGTTAAAAATGGGAGGGTGGTTCCAGACACTCTATTTTGACCAGGAGGAGAGATATTTGTACTTATAAAAAATAAAAAAGTATGAAATCTGACAAAACAGATGACAATTTAAGGAGGAAGTACTTTATCTTGAACTATAGGTGGGTCATCTGCCATGTCCATTATTGCAGGTGTTGAAGCACAAGTTCCTGAAGATGGCTTGAAGAAATCATGCATTGTCCTCTAGTGAGACAATGACCTGTTCTCCTTCAGAATCTCCTTATAGCAAGGAAACATCCTCATAATTCCTTGTCTAGTTGGTGATTGCTACTTATTCAAATCAGTATTCTGAAACACTCTGATGTCAGCTGTAGTGAATCCACTCTACTTCAAAACCACCATAGTCCTCTCCTAAATCTGAGGCTCAGGTTCCTCAGCTTTGTCTTGGGGGGTATTGTTTCCAAATGTTAACATGATTTTCAAGCATAATTCCTGATCATGGGAGTTTAGCAAATCAAAGAAGTCTTCAGCATCATACATAAGAATTTGCGTGCACAGCTTAATATATTGGGTTCTGAGAGCAAATTGTGCAAGTCAAGATGCTGCAATTTTGGGGGTTGCTGTACTGGCAGATGTCAAAGATTGAATAATCTTGAGATCAGTGACATAGCTTTAATTAGCATTGGTTAAACTTTGAGGTCATTGTTCTGTAATAATTAAGTCAAATAATTCAGGATAGAAGAAATGAGTGGAAGATGGTGTAATGTGTGTTATTAAAACACAGTACATTGAGTACCCATTTCAGCTTCTTGGTTATCTGGAAGTATGACTGCGAAGGAAAATGTTCCAGTTTTCACACTCTGGGAACATATTATTAAACTTTATGCAGTTCTGTTATGATTAGTCTGGTATGACTAATTAAACTTGATTTGTCTCAATGTGCATATTACATGATGAGGAAAGTAGAAAATTAGTAGTTATTTGAACACATATTTTATTGCAATAACATTTCAGTATTTTTGTCCCAATATTTTTAGCTTATTTTCCTTTCTGAATGCTTGTGAGATCACTACCTCTCTTTCAGTGTTTGAACTAACTGACCATTTTATCAAATAAGAACAGGTATGAGCATTCTATTAAGAGGTGCCTCATAGACTGAAATACTTTTAATTTCATACAGTTGAAAGTAATATTATAGTTTATCCAAAGTCTTAACAGAAGTGACAGTAATGTCTGTTAATTGTGTATGTCAACAGATTTTTGACAAATATAGTAAGTAATGGACCTTTGGAGCTAGGAATATGGAAGTTTTCTTGAAGGGGAAGTGTAAGCATTTGTACAAACTGTATATGAAATAGTGTCTGTAAATCAATCATTACAAATATTGTAATGATGCAGAATTTTGAAATATCCAACAACTGTAATGCAAATGTAATCTGTACCTCGGTATCAAGTTCTTCATGGAGGGAAACAACAATAACTCTTCATCAGTACCGCTATGAGAACCATAGATCTCACGATCTGTAACATATCAGCTGTTGCAAGTATCGTAAGAGAATTGACTTTAGTGAGATCTTACATTCATTTAAGCATGAGATACATTGTATTTTATTTTTGATTATGAACCTTTGTCACATAAATATAATGCAAGATTCATAAGGTTCATTTTGGAAGAGTTTTGACAGTGGTGTATAGTACAAGGGATTCTTTTGATTTCTTCCATAGGTGACACTGGTGATGGGCAGGTATACATAAGGCCTGTTACAATAATTTTGTCTTTGGAATCAGTGTTTATGTCAGTTACAGGTTTTAAGTGACAGTATTTGTTGTTTCTGTGTTTATGCATTTTAGGTCCTTAAGAATATTTCTACAATTTATACTGTACATTTTTTGTCTGTACCTGATTTTATAGATGCACAGGTTGTCCAGTGATTGGGAATAGCAGCTGAATAGGTGCCTCCCTTCAGTTCATTGGAGGGTAGGAAGAAATCCATTTCCTGAAATGTGTTTGTTTAATGCGAGACAATTTAAAAAGTTTAGAAACTGAGTGATGTAAAGAATTATGAGGACTAAAGCCTTGTTGCCATCAGTATGTAATTTATTTTTGTTTTATGTTACTGTTGTCAGGATGTTCGCAAAATTACAAACAGTGACTATTAGCTTCATCATGTTTGTTCATCTGTGTGAAACAACTTGGCTCCCAGTGGATGGATTTTCATGATGTTGATATTTGAGAATTTTTTTAAAACTGGTGGAGAGAATTCAAGTTAGATTAAAATCTGACAAGAATAATAGGTACTTTATGTGAATATATATATATGTATGATAATATCATGCTGAATTCTTCGTAGAATGAGAAATGTTTCAGAGAAAGTTGTAGAGAAAAATCAAAACACAAATTTTATGTTCATTAGTTTTTTCTTTTACATACGTTGTTCCATGTTTGTGTTAATGTGGAAAAGTGTGGTACAGCCAGACAGGCCACAGATGACAATATAATGCTGTGCAGAAAAGATGTGATCTGCTAGTCTGATATTTCAGGCAAGAATACGGCCACACACACACACATAATATTTAATCCTCTTGGTTTTCCATGGCAACAGTGGTTACATGTACGTGCCTCAGGGTTAACGTTATACGTACATTGTCTGGTTTTTACTATTAGTTTGATCAGTTATGCTGGACTGATGTTTGCAGTTCTGTCACCGAACTGTGAACGAAGAGGAGGAGATGGCACACAAATTGCTGGGAGAGCATTTTAGAGGGCAGTTGCAGACACTGCGAGAGCTGATGGCGCCGGCCCTGTATAGTGATGCTGTGCAACAGGTTAAGTGCTGGATTAATATTTTCCCCAACACTCACCATCAGCATGAACATGTGAACAGTTGTTAGAGCTTCTGAAAATGTGGTTCTGTTCTGTATATGGAATATTTAATTAAAGTTGTGACATAACTTCAGATGTCTTCAAGGGACTTAATAGAAGGTCTTTTTAAGGACGTTTTTAGTTTCAGGAAATAGAGATGTCATTGAGGATGCAGTCAGATGATACAGTGAATGTTCCAAGACTGGTATTTCTTTCTTGCTCAAAAGTTGCTTTATTAAAACAACTTTATGGGAGGGTGCATCGTTATGACAAAAGCCCATTGGTGTGGTCCATTGAACTTGTGATCTTCTGATGTTGATTAATTTCTGTCATTCTCAATAACTTGCACTTAATCACAGCTAAGCCATCTTAATGTTACCTGTGCCTGGTCCAACATTTCTTTAGGGTAAAGTGAAAGGACTCAATGTTTTATTTTTTATGGTATGTTCTGTTCAACCAGAAATTTTTAAGCATGTTTGTAAAGAAGTTGTGAAAAGTGAGTATGAGCTTTATCATGTCTGTCCTTTGGCACAGAACAGAGTGGTATCCATGGGACAGATTTTCACAAAATTTTGTGTTTGGTATTTTTGTTAAAATTTGTCTGTTCTTTTTCATTTTGATTAAAATCAAGCAAGAATAATGAAGACTGTGCATGTTCATGATCCATTGCCATGATTGTTCTTCATATCTGAGACCTGTTCCCTGTGATGTACAAGCTGAGGCTGCATAAACAGTTGAGCATCGAGCATCGTCATCAGGGTTTGGCAGCAATTATAAATGCCTCTGGTTACAATGTCTTGATAATAACTTCCTGTAAATCTTTTGCTAACATGTGGGTAAATCTTACAGTGTATGTTCAAAGACAGATATGGGAAGCAAACACAACAAAAAGCTGTTTTTGTTTTTATTTCAACCAACTAATAAGTCAGTAAGTTATTGATCGATGAGCAGAAGGTCAATGAACCCAACCCACTATACTCTTTGGCCAACATAACGAGACATCACATCACATAACCTGATACCCATCCCGACTCAGTACATGCCAGACCAGCACACTAAAATCAAAAAGAGCTAAATCCATCATTAATTATATACCATATGCCCATGATATAATATCCTTATATCCATACACTAACTTCCATGTGTTTTGCAGATTGTATATGCAGCCACAAAGACACACTGCTTGCACAGGATATTATTATGTTGAACAGATTTTATTGTGTCACTAAACAATGACCAAATAATATTTTAATACACTTTAATCTAACAGTTGTATGGAATTGTAATTTTAACAGCTTCAATTTTAAGAATTTATGTAACTTAGTGAGGCAAAAATCTAACTCCCTGAGGATGACATAGAGATCTTGAAACATGAAGGAGTGTACATTATATAAAGAGATACTGTTGTGGTATATATTTGTCCCTTAGATGGTTGAAATAAAACCAATACAAGATACATGGTAAATGCATTAAAATAAAACAAGAAGTGTTGTGCTGTGCAGATATTTCTCAACTTATTTTTTTATTTTAGTGGCTCTTGCCAGATGGATTCCAGTCTCTTGTGGCACTAGTGGGAATGAATGGCCAAGGTGTTGGTACAAGCCCATTCAGTGAGTGGGTGAAAAAGGTCTCTGAACTGCACCTTCCAGTAGATGAGAAACAGCAACTGGATTCATTCATTGACCAAGTGTATGAAGATCTGAATGAAGGTGGGACAGCATCAGCTGGAATTGTTAGACATTACTTAAAGTTGTGAGTGTTAAATTTATGTTTGTGGAAGGTTCATTACAAATTGGAGGATTGTGCCTTATATTAGGGAGTGGTAAATTTGATTAGGAAGTGTTTTTGTGGTTGGAGTTTTCAAAAATACCTAAAATATGTCTTGTATCAAGTAAACCCTCTGAAGATCTGTGTTTGCATATGCAAATGCACAAACACACATAGGGAAACATCCGTAGAGATTACTTTTCTCCTACTGCAGGGATAATTACCATATTTACTGCCTGGGACACAATATTTTTTAAAAATTATCCCCTAAAATCACTGTGTCTTAGCACTGGCAAGTCAAATTGTAGAGAGGCCTTGCTAATTGTAGGGTGCATTTTATGAGGCAGGAAATCTTACATCTATAATTGTTGTCTGATCCACAGTGGTAGGCAGTTTCCTTAACAGCGAGGGCTCTGCTTTGTATGCCCTGCAGAGTGCCTGCAACCACAGCTGTGATCCTAATGCAGTGCCCAGCTTCCCACACAGCAACTTCCAGCTAGTAATGTGTGCTGTGAGGGACATAGCACCAGGAGATGAAATTCTTATTAGCTACTTAGATGACTGTGTCCTAGGGAGAAGTCGACACAGCAGACAGAAGATACTTAGGTATTCTATTCAATAATAACATTTTATTCTTTTCCTTTTTTATCTGTGTGAACTTGCCAGAAGTTAAGGACATGTCTTTCATTCTCACTGAATTTAAAACCAGTGCAACAAATGTGGTGGTGAAAGAGTATCACCTACTGAAACAAGCAGACTGTGGTAAAAAACCCAAAGGAGATGTTTAGGTTCATCTGACCACAACCATTCATTTAATTGTTAATTTATGGCTAATGGTTGCGACTAATTTTAAATTATTTTCTTTCAGGGAAAATTATTTGTTCACATGTCACTGTCCAAAATGTGAGGCTCAGGGTGGAGATCTGGATGTGACAAGTGAAGACGAATCTGATTATGAAGATGAGGATGAAGGCGGACATTAGTGACGAGCTAGTGTTCACACACTGCAACATTTTATTGGATTCCCTTATCACTTGCATTTTTGTTTCCTTTCAAAAACTGTTTTTAAAAATTTGAAAGATATTGAAATAGTGCAAGCACAAAGGGATATTAATTTGTTAATATTCTGTATTGAGTAGTTTCAGGCCAGCAGTCAAAACATGACTGTTCAGATTGTACTCTGTGATCAGGGGGTAGGAATTATTGACTGCACAAATCTGTGAGTACAAACACCAAATGGTTAAAGTTATGTTGGAGTTGGCTTCATCCTTAATTGCTGAAATATTTACTTATATAATGCATGGGGAAATTCTACATTATTCAAGGACTGGAATTTACATTTATTCTACTTCATATTGTTATGTTTTTAAATGTGGTGCATATGTTTCATTGAGTGTATGCATATGTAGGTGAAATTTTGTTTTCCTGTTTTCAGAAGCAAGAGTGCTGCTGATGTGACTGTTCTCATTAACTTCTTCATTGGTGTTTTATGTTCCCTGCTAATACAGTATATTCATTACTGTGCCCAGAAACTCTTGACAAATGATTCAATATGGTGCTGCCATTTTCTGAAAAACATGCACTGATGCATTTCTCTTACTTTATTGAACACAAGACATGCAGCATGCTGTAAGTTATACTGGCTGTAGGATCGTAAGCGTGTATGACTGAAATGTTCCAGCAGTAACAATGAAGGGGTTAATAAAACTGTGAATATATGATACATTCCATTTTCCAGTGCATTTGGTTTGTTAAGTAAAGATGTGTATGTATATAGTCATTTCATTTGTGTGGTGAAGTTACGGCCAAAAATAAAGCAGTATAAAATGAGAGGTGTGATGTATACTTATGAACAAATGCATTATACATTGCCCAAAGCAACGTGAAGTGTTTATCACTTGTTTGGGGGGTGGGGGGATATGTGTGTGTGTGTGTACACATGTATCACAATGTATACAGATTATTTTGAAACCAAATGTCACTGTTCGTGATTGTGAAAAAGTGGCTGTAATAGCACAGTGCCATTACATTAACTGTCTCTGATTTTGTGACTTTATTGGTGGATATCCATTCACTTTCTGGTCTTTTACAGAATACACTGGGCATTTAATTCAAACACCAAATGGTTAAGAGCAGTATTAGTAAGAATAATAGGTCCTTCTGTTGTACCTCCACTTTAATGGGAATAATATTTGCTACCGTTTATTGGAGCTATACCTCTGCTCCCCCTGTCCAAGGTATGGACAGGGACAGCTTTATCTTTAGCTTTACTGTTTAGTGTGGTGAGGAATCCTAGTGCATATTTATGATCATATTGATTACACTGCTTGTTCCTGTAGTATTTTGGTGACAGATGCATGCTGCTTACCACAGTCAAGAACAAACATGGTAAAGTCACTGATGACATCATCCTGCTGCATGACACTGCCCATCCCCATTTGGCCCACAAGAGTGCAGAACCATTTGAATGCCATGCGATGGGAGGTGCTACGTCACCCTGCATACAGTCCAGACTTCCCACCAAGCAGTTCACACCATGTGATCATTAACCGTTTAGAGCTAAGCAGTACCACATGCTCAAACATGAAAGAACTCTGCATTTTATCATACAGTGTACTTATGTGTTCTTTCCCTATATGGCATTAATTAACTGCTTTTTATAACCGAATTGCACTGTGTTTACAGCTTGCTACAACCTTTGTCTTCAATTATAATTCAGGTTAAATTTTATCCTCAAAGGGTTAAAGGAAGCCCCGTAAGACCGTACCTTTATGTGGGCTGATAATGTGCAGGAGGCTGTGATTTAGACAGCAGACATAGGAATTCTTTTAAGATTGGATGCCAACTTGTGACTTGTCTAAATGGGACTACTGATTGTATGTGATGATTTTTTTCTAACTGCTGCAATACTGTCACCTTCAAGCATCTTCGAATGAGTTTCTGTTGTACTGTTGTACATACCTCATAAAACAGTATCATGGCAGCTATGCAAAATATGTATTCAGCTTTCACTTTATTAACAGGTGCCAAATAGGGGCCATTGACTGGCCTTGTGAACATTCATGGTAGGGAGTTTTTCATGTTATTGTGGACACTGGTCCATGGAATTACTTTGATGGCAGTAACTAGTAAATCATCAGATAAGGTAAAACATACCTACAAACTGTATGTGATATATTGTGTACATTTTGACTGAAGGTACGACAAATGCAGAATTCTGGAGATCACATCTGACAGTTTAATTGGAATGTACTGTGCAAGCAGAAATTATGCACTGGTATGGATCTGTAATTGTTTACAGTTATTCATAGTTCTTACCGGGTCATATATGATTTATATTACAACATTCAGAGAAGACATCTTAAATACTTCCTGCAGCTTATGATTTGTAGATTTTTTATTTATAATTTTGATAGGGATTGTATTAGAGATGAGTGATGGTGAAATGTTAAACAAAGGGCACCTTACACCAGTGTATCTATCATCAGTATCTTTTTTGGACAAAATGCCAGCTGTACTTGTGCTTGAACACAAAAAAAAAAGTGTGAGAAATGTGAGCATTAGCTGGTGCTTAAGGTGGCCGATGAAGATTTCTGTGGCAGTATGCAAGAAATGGATGTGGGTAACACTGGTTTATCTTCCTTATGTTATTTACATTCATATAATTATTACAGTATTCTTAATTTATTTTTGTAGAACATTGTAAAATTTTTATTTTCTGTTTGTCTTCAGTTTTGAACTGATACAGATTTATTGATGTTAGGATTCAGATTGATAAGCTTGTTGCTGCTTTCTGCGAGTTCTGCTATTGATACCCGCCCTCGTTGTTTTATGAATTTGGCTACAGCTTCTAGTTCGTCTGGTGATATGTAGATGAATTTCCCTCGGTCATCAACAACTCCTGGAAGAAGAAATAATATTCTTTACTTGGATGATGGAGCAGACTTGATGCCTTACTGTGTCTACAGCAATAAAGAATAAAGGGATTCAGATTCAAATATACAATTTCTATTTATTTGCAGTGTGTTACATACATTTTTTGACATATCTTAACGAGGTGGTATTGACAGCAGTATTTAGAGCAAAATTTTAAATTTTCCTAAGAAATACTCTAGAAGGGAAGAAGATAATGAAAGTCCCCTTTACTAAACAAAACAGCTTTCCTTGTTGTGGTCTGGCATTTTTTACATACAAGAGGTCAGTCCAATATGCAAACAAACAACAAAAACCACACACACACACAATAGTTTCCTTATGCTCTTGTTTCAGAGTGAAGTCTTGAATGAGAATGGATTATGCTAGTTTGCTACAGGGTAAAGTGGACAACTATTCTACATCAAATCACAGTGATGCTATTCTGAATGCCAGAAAACATGCTAGATCATATGCAGGACACTATCTTCTGTAATAAAATGACACAACATTGGGTGAGAGGGTTGCAGTCCTGTGTCATTTAGCAGGTCCAGTTATCAAATCTTGAACTGGCCACTAGCTATGCTGACAGGTTAGTCATGTTTTCCCTCAGTCCCTCCAGGCAAGTGCCAGTATGGTACCTAACTTAGGCTGTTACTGCTTGCTTTAACATTGTTTACTGATTATCCTATCAGTCAGCTGTACATAGTCCAAGCTGCAACAGAATCATTAAACAAACCATCCACACAATAAACATGCTGGAACAGATGTTCCTCAATGAAATGCCCGTAACAAAGAAATCAAACCAACTGCATGGCAGTCACATATGATGTTAAAAAAAACAAGATACTGAACCTGGAAGACATCACTTTATTTAAATGTTCTTCTAACATGTCCACATCTAATTCCTACACAGTGCAGAATGCTGCATAAACCTGAAAAACATACATTCACAGCAAAAAGTGTAGATGATAACCCATTATCATAAAGTGTACATACCTGTCAGTAACCCTTCAGCCTGCAGTACTTGGATTCTGTCAATAACATTCTGTGTCTTCAATTTAAAATGTGCAGCCAAGTCTTCCAGCACCACTACTTTCATATTCTGCAACAAGAAATGCTGGGATGATTATATGAACCTTCTTATAATGAAACCAACTAGATGCACTAATTTCTCAAATTTATTCTTGGAATAAAACTCTACATGTTTCTGACAGTTCCTCTGTCCATCATCAGGAGTTTTTCACTGTACACACAGCAATGGTATGTCATAC
>Ga0123352_10008975_pt1 | contig 15607 bp, 5 predicted proteins | sample TergutLab28metaG_FD_89700 | JGI IMG/M metagenome (GOLD analysis project Ga0123352, IMG submission 89700) | Labiotermes labralis P1 segment gut microbial communities from Petit-Saut dam, French Guiana - Lab288 P1 | ecosystem: Host-associated > Arthropoda: Insects > Digestive system > Gut ... | reverse complement strand
GACTGGAAGTAAGTGCTGATAAAACTAAGTGCATGGTCATGTCTCGAGATCAGAATGCAGGACAAAATCACAGTGTGAGGATTGATAATAGTACCTTCGAGAGGGTGGAAGAGTTTAAATATTGGGGAACAAATTTAACAAATCAAAATTCTATTGCGGAAGAAATTAAGAACAGATTGAGGTCAGGATATTATTGTTATCATTCGGTGCAGAATCGTTTGTCTTCCAGGTTCCTATCCAAAAATTTAAAGATCAAGATATATAGAACTATAATTTTGCCTGTTGTTTTGTATGGTTGTGAAACTCGGTCGCTGATATTGCTGGAGGAAAGGAAGCTGAGGGTATTTGAGAACATGGTGTTGAGGAGAATATTTGAACCTAGGAGGGACGAGGTAACGGGTGCATGGAGGAGATTACATAACAAGAATATTGTACGGGTGATTAAATCGAGACGAATGAGATGGGCTGGGCATATGGCGCGTATGGGTGAGGAGAGGGGGGTGATAGGGTCTTGGTGGGGAAACCGGAGGGAAAGAGACCACTGGGGAGACCTAGGTGTAGATGGTTGAATAATATTAGGATGGATCTCCAGGAGGTGGGATGTGCGTATATGGACTGGATTGGGCTGGTCCAGGATAGAGACAGGTGACGGACGCTTGTGAGTGCGGTAATGAACCTTCAGGTTCCGTGAAATGTGGGAAATCTCTTGACTAGCTGCAAACCAGTTAGCTTCTCAAGAAGGACTCTGCACCATGGAGTAATTAATTAAGTAATGCACAAATTCTTGTTTTATAATAAGTTTATTATATTTCTCTACATGCTTCGAGCACTATGTGCTCATCATCAGGAGGTCAACATTATATTATACAGCATCTGGTGTCATCTTATCTGTAGGCGGCCGTCCGGTGCACAGGTTGAGAGAGGACTCGGTATGTTTCGTACACGAAACATACAGACCTAGAGTATTGTACAGCACTTGAATAAAATTTGTTTCCCAAGAGGTGAATTTTAAATACAATAAATTCTAAATCATTAAAATGGCTCTGTATACTCTCTGTAATGATACAAGCTTGAACTTCATGTTTAGGCCTTAGTTTCTAATGTGGCGTTTAACCGAACATTGATTATGTGATTTTATTGCAGAGACGTTTATTAAATAAACTAATAATCAAACGTTAAACACAACTATGGTTTTATTGTTGTTTTTAGCGGTTGATTATGGATTTATTTTTGTTACTACAACACAACGGGAGAAACCGCCGTAACATTTATAATAACTGAAATACATTTCTAAGGAGAGAGACCAAAATTTCAGTTCCAGGTTTTACTCCCGTCAGATATGAAAACAAAAATATCTTACGGAAAAAAAAATAGTAAGAAGTTAACAGCTTTAAATACAGCCGGCATGCTAATACCGACTACAATTTCGAGTTCAAAGTTTTCGCTTCAATCCCGGAATTTAATAAAAAGCAAAGCCTTTTTTTTTGTCCATATTTAGCATTAGTCTAGAGCTAATGGCTTTTAGCAACATGCGGGTTTTTGGCGACTTTCATTACGCCGCAGATAGGTTGTATGATTCTACAAGGGTTGCTTAAAATGTCCTCAAGAATACAATGCTATGGTGCGGACCGACGGAATTTCTGTTTGTTCTTAATTGAATGGGATAAACCACATTCCAGCTCATTGTTAGGACACTGTCAGCCTGCTGCAATATATGTCCAACTTACTGACTGAAAAGATACTGTACGTTGGCCACGAAATTAGTTATGCATGTTGTAAAGTTTAATTTCCACAATCGTCCATATTCTGTTACTTTACAAAATTGTATGCGTAACTCTTAAACGTACCTCGGAGTCTACCAAATGTTTCACGAAATTCGGCAATTTTAAACAACATACACCTCGCTCTGCTAAACATAAGTAATTTGTTGTACCGCTTGCAAGTCAAACAGCGCCCTGAAAACAGAATGTAGTCATGATACCATTTCTGAGTCATTCTTGAATTACAAGATTTATTTTTCCATTAGGTGGCTCCCCTCTTTCCCATATAGGGTAGAAGTAAATTCAACTGATTAGATGAATGAATGACACATTCTCTCATTCTGTCATTCAGCTCTCACTGCATGTGGTTCAACATCTCTGCAAAGTTTCCTGACATCGAAGCAGCAAATATTTCCTTTTGACAACTCTGACGTAATTCTGCTTCTGTAAAGTCACTTTGATTCTTCCTCTTCTGGAAGTAATGGGTTGCATGCAAAGATTATATAAGAAATCCGTTATGCAGCCAGAGAACCAACTTTGAAACACTAGATATCCCTAGTCTCCTTTCCAGTTCCATCGCTAAATTGCAAGAGAAATGTTAATCTTAGCCCCCCCCCCTCTTGGCACCTTCCTCGAACTTCTAATAAACTAAGAGTGGCAAGACGTGTGTGAGTAAAGTCGCTCTGACATCTTGCTGGAAGAACGCAAGAGAAACGTATTGGAAAGTGAGTGCCTTTGGTCGCTTCTTTCGGAGCGGAAACAAACAAAGACGCGACTTCGTAGCGTAACACATACGAAGAAACTACACTTCTGTGCAGTCTGCAAAGAATATAAGACGTTTCTTCTTCTATCTTCCTTTTAGACCCATAAATTAGGACTGCTGGATTATTCAGTAAAAGAGATTCATTAATCATTTAAGGAGGAAGAGACTGTCACTCCCTCGACCGTTGGCCCGAATTAGGTAACGAGGTGAAACGACTTATTCAAAACGCAACAAATAAAAATAAAAAAAACCTGTGACGTAATTAGAAGTAGGAATTGTTACTCACTTTCTGGCAAGTTGCTCTCGCCACAAACGCTCGTTAAGCATGTAAAAAGTTTTAACTAATTACATACTTCTTTTATGTGTGTTTATTACAGTAGGTTACGTTTGAAGTGGCTGCAGATTATTGTTGTTATTTTTCCACTTTTTCAGCTATTCCTTAATTTTTTAAAAATAAATTCTCTGAAACTGGTGCATTATTATAATGATTCTGTTTGACAAAGGCTCAAACTTTTTGTCTTTAATGTCTTCAAGTATCTCGAAGTTATCACTGCTTCTAGGAGACTTCGATAGAGAATAATAATGCAGGTGACGTTACCAGCAGTAAATAGTGTACGTACTCCTTTGAGAGCGCCAGTTGTAATTCGCGTATGCTTGTGTTTCGGCAGTCAGAGAAAGATAAACTTAACCATTTATGGCCCAGTGGTAAATATATGTATCACATCCCGTGAAATTAAGCAACTGTGCAATTTTACCACGTTGTATACTGATACTGAATGATTCTCGTAATAAAATATTAATTCCCTAACAGTAATTAGTTAAAAGATAAAAATTTCACAATAGAACAGGCTTCGAATGCCCAGAGGGTGAGTAGGGTGTACCTTTACGTCTTCTTTAACGTCGCCGCTAGATGGGGTTGTGTTCTCTGTGATTTAGGAGTTGGATTCTCATACCTGATGTAGTTTCGGGCAGTTTTTCAGAGGGCTGATGAACTGAAACTTTTGTGTGCCTTTGAGTTCCCTGTAAGCATGGACGTCGTGTAATATGACCTTTTTATGTCATTTTTGTTTGTGGATGTGGGATTTCTCAACGCGGTGCTGATGAAGGGCCACCTGTTCTGAAATATTGCGCCTTTTACACGATATATAGTTATCGATGTTGCAGAGAAGCTTGCTGCTTCCACCTTTGGCCTAGTCCCAGCCGGACCACATGGGAGCCAAAAAGTTGTATTATCCTAAAGATGGAGGCAGAAAGCTCTAAAGAACGTCGGTAATTATTCATAATTTGACACGGCACCATATCTTTAAGACCTGAAGCTTCTACTGTGCCGTTTGAACGTCGAACCTCGCCGTAGATTAGTGTCGCATTAAGTACTAATCGATATTTATTCTGAGAAATAAAATCAATAAATAAATTTTGTGGGCACAGTGCGCAGTTTCTGCTATTATGGAATGTTTGTCATGTAGCAACATATATTCCCGCCAGTGATAAGGCACGTCATACTCTAGCCAAAACATGTAGGAACCATAACCGATGTCAATACCTGAGGAGCAATTTAGATTAGACTAACACCAGTTCTTTGAATACTATGTGTCATAAATCCTGAGCAGCTACATTCAGCTACGTCACATTTTCCATTTTAATTCAGGTACCAAGTATTAATTTGTAGAGTTATATGTGCTTTTTTCCTTGGATGTAGCTGCTAACACTAGGTTATTTTCAGTACCCACCCACTGTATTTATTTATGAATTGTTACAGTGTGTCATATGCTATCCATTCTGTCAGTAGATGTATTCTAATCTACATTATTCTATAAAATAAAGTATTTCAATTTACAACGCTTCCTCTTCCCGCTTCTATTAACTTTTCACAGATTTTACTTGGTTTTTCCATCTGCATTTTGTCCTTAATAATAATTTGCCTAGAGCTTTCGGTTCTTTAGTTGTGGAAAAATTAGTTATTTTCATTTATTTCATTTTTTCGTTAGTAATTTTCCATTCGTACAAAACGTTTCTTCCGTGTTTGTATTTATGTACGTTTCAACAGTATTAGTACCTGTTGTCTTGTCTTCGTAAAGGCCATCCTCCGTTTCTCTTGCCTTTCTCTATGCTTTTCAGTTTCAAGGCTTTTAGTCTGAACTACACTCTGCCATTTCTCCTCTTCATATTCCAAAATTTATATATATTTTTTCATACATTCTCTCTTCGTAATAGAATATCAAATTGACGATACTTTTTTTTCTCTACAATTATACTTCCTCTCTCTGCATATCAACGTACGTAGTTTCAATTATTAGGCTATTGTGGTTATTATATTTATAAGTATCAGTTATTTGTTATGTAGCTCATACACCTTTCCCCTCTCTATTGACGCAGAATATTGCAACCTTATTTTTAATGTTCGTCTTCTGGGCCTTACCTAACCTTCCAATTTTGGATATCCTGTCTACCATTCATAGCAGTATTTAAGTAATTCATCATGTTCCATTAACAGAACCCTGCATCAGAACTTTGCTATATTACTAACCATTTTGCCTCTCTGGCTTTCTCTACCACTTTTCTATTCTGCTGCTCCATTTGCTGTAATTCTTGGGATCCTTTCTTACTAAATCTCCCCTGAATCCCATCAACGTTTTCTTATTTCCTCTCAACCTCTAACCTTTTACCTCGCATAGCAGTGTTGACTCATGCGTCATCTTATGTATATTTTCTAATACTTTTACGTTGTTGACTCATGCGTCATCTTATGTATATTTTCTAATACTTTTAAGTTGTTGCCTCATGAGTCATCTTATGTATATTTTCTAATACTTTTAATTTGTTGACTCATAAGTCATCTTATGTACATTTTCTAATGCTTTTAGTTTGTTGACTCGTAAGTCATCTTATATATATTTTCTAGTACTTTTACTTTGTTGACTCATGCGTCATCTTATATATATTTTCTAATACTTTTACTTTGTCGACTCATGAGTCATCGTATGTATATTTTCTAATACTTTTACGTTTGTGACTCATGAGTCATCTTATATATATTTTCTAATGCTTTTACTTTGTCGAATCATGAGTCATCTTATGTATATTTTCTAATACTTTTACGTTTTTGACTCATGTGTCATCTTATGTATATTTTCTAATACTTTTACGTTTTTGACTCATGTGTCATCTTATGTATATTTTCTAATACTTTTACTTTGTTGACTCACGAGTCATCTTATGTATATTTTCTAATAATTTTACTTTCTTATTAGTTACGTTCAGTGAGGATTTACCAGTGGCCCCTATATTTGTTTGACTTGTGCTGTATTTCTGTTTTTCTGAGCCTTATATGTAGCTTTGCCCTTATATAAGGAAATTATTTTCCTACCTCTAGCTTGTGAAACTCCCTTAGCAAATTCCTCTTTTTTTTTTCAAATTACTTCCACCTTTGAATACTAGTACAATAGTTTTAATAGTTCTGCACATCAGGCCCCATTTATTACTGTGTTATACTTTCTGATCCATCACCTTTTCTATACCGTTTATGAGACGTGATCCAACTGCCCAATTTTCAGTGAAAAGTGATCTTCATAACAGTTTCTTTTCCATTACCTTGCAGTGGCATCAGTAATGTAATCTACACGTGTTTCATTCCGAACTACAGTTCACTGACTCAGTCACTCCATTTTTTTTAAAGATTTATATTTCATTCGACAAGTTTGATGAAATCAGATGTGTATCATTAACCCATTTATTTTTCAGTTTATCCGTTTTAGTTTCTTGTACTTGCACGTGTTTGTCTCCAACACCTGTTTTGATAAACTTGCTGTAAAAGTGTGAAATCTGAAGAAAACAGAGCAGTTATATGTTTATCTTCACAAAGTACGAGTACTTTGTCGGATATGACATACGTGCTTCATAATTCGGTTCCATATTCTCGAAACTACCGGACAGTTGTGTGTAACTGTGACACTCTAGACTTTTATCAGAAGACGTTTGTTTCGACTCCCAGTCGGGCCGTCTGTTATCCTGAGGCATGTTTACGCGTGTTCTATCAGTCAAGTGTTGGCATTATTTCACAATTAGGCCACGACTACTTTCTTTCATTTACATTTTAATTTTTGACTCATGAATTATCCTACTGTTCGGCGCTATGTATTTCTATTTGCTGATGGTGTTGTGAAGTACTACAAAAAATTATCACAACTCTCTTTTTCTGCATTTTTCTTCTTTTCTTAATGATCCATAGCCTCAACCTGGAAAAAGAAAACGGAGATATATTACATTTCCTTTCTCTTTTTACAGTTGTAAATCTTTCCGACCTGCTTGCTCTTCAGAGAATGAACAAACACAAACCTACAGTTCCACTTGTGGAATCAAAGAATGAGAGAGATTCGGGTGCTGCTTAGCGTTCTTATTTCCTGACGGACCCATAGCTCGTTTGTATTTAAATGTATTTACAAATTATGCTGGAAAATCGTAGATAAGGAACTCTTTGGTCTGAGCATCGTAATGTATGTTATGGATTAACCTACTCCAAAATGCACCTTTCTCAGAGGAGGTTAAATAATAAAACATTACTACCGTACCGTAGCTATTGTAAGGTATCCTGCTTCACTGCCCTCATAAGTAACATTCTCAGACATGGGATGCATTTTGTAGCTCTCTTAAGCAGTAGGTAACAGTGAATAAACATATACACCACGTACGTATATAGCGAGATGTTGATGTATGTACCGTGCATTTGTACAGTTTATTATCCAAACCAACAAAAGCACAACGCGCACACACACACACACACACACACACAAACACACACACACACACACACATATATATATATATATATAAACAATATTTTGTAAATCGTAAGTTCTCCTACATGTTTCGATTCGTCTGTATCATCTTCAGGGAGTATTCTGCTTCTACTTGTAGAAGCAGAATACTCCCTGAAGATGATGCAGATGCATCGAAACATGCAGTAGTATTTACGATATACAAGATATTGTTAACATATATATATATATATATATGGTGTTCATTTGTTGGTCTGGATAATATAGAGCGAGATTTGCGCTCTTTCGTTTTATTAAGCAGCTTATGGTGGCAATTTCTTACAGACGCTCTGGTACAATCTCTCGGTCTCATCTTCCAGGGTCAAGAAATACAAAAAGATTTCTTGACCATTGAAGTTGAGACCAATAAGTTGTCCCGAAACGTCGGTAAGGAATTTCCACCATACGCTGCATAATAACCCAGAAGAGCACAAGTTTCATCTACTTTGTGACGGCAGCCTGAAATCACACGAACTTACAAGGTAATTAATTGGTTTTTCTGTCAACCTGCAAAAGACAGTCAGTTTAATATCGAGTGGTGGGTTAAATATGAAAGATTAATTGTATAGTATGTTAAAAGTAGGTGGTTCTGGCATACTGTAAGTCACTTTACTTTGTAATTTGCGTGAAGATATTCGGGAAAGATATGAAACATGGTAATATTGGAGGTATATATACCAAGAACACGTTTATGAGACATGGGAAATTAGCACGGAAATTATTTGAAAATCTCAAACAGATAAATCCATTAGGATGTATATAAATGTGGTAGATTTATACTGAAATGAAATTTTTGGACTTGACGCTTTGACATGTTAGACTAGTTTCAACTAGATGTAGGATCAATTTCCAGGCATTTTGAAAATCGTAAAGACTTTTCGGGTTCCATAAAAGCGGAGATTTCCTTCCCATCTGAATTTAAATTGATTATTGGTGAATGATTCTGCACCTTGAAGCAAGTAGTTCTACGAATCAGCTTTTTAAACGCACCAAGTTTATACCTGTATTTACCTGATATTATTGTACGCAGTTGTTGGACATATTTTGTAAAATAAATATTTAGGATTTCCGATGTGACGCCGTGTGTACGGTGAGTGGGTCCCGAAGCTCCGAAGGCTCTTTTTACTTTTATCTGCAGGGACAAATTAATGTAAGTCTGAGTAGTCAAAGGCTTTTTTTCGGCCCGCTTATCCCTTAAAGATGACGGCATCATATCCTTCACATCGTCTGGACCCACCCACACAAGACATGGTGTCACGTTCCAGACGACGTGAGTCCTCAACAACACCGCTGTGAGCACATTAAAACTTGCAGTGCATAAAGTTAATTCAAACACTAAAGCCAGATTATTTTAGACAAACAACTGGAAGTGTTTTATTGGATTTTCTTAATGGATCGCGAAGTTATTTCCATTGCCTACCAGTCTATTGTTTATAGATTTTGACTGACATGAAATGGCAAATAAGATGAAGAAATTCACAAGGAATATATGATTGGAATTTAAAATAATTTGGGATGTGGCGAATATGTAAGGTGGTATAATTCTGTGCTACATATTCTTAAATCTATAGCTCGAGTAATTTTGGACAGTATGTTTATTCATTAATTCCGTAATCGGTCTAACGATTGAACCGCAACCTCCTACAAAGCGACGTCTCTATACAGTGCACCTAATGCTTTCTCTTTCAGTTTTCAGTAACCTCTTGTTTCCTTAAGTTCATCCAGTACCTATTTACGTTTCCTTCCTTGTCTTCCCTTTACTTCTCTCCTTCCTTTTATCTTTCCTTCAGTAACATGTTTCAGAAGGCAGTTCCTACGCAAGATGTGTCCAGTCCGGTTACTCTTCTTTCCTTTTCTTTTGCATGTAGGATATTTCTTTCCTCCACGACTATGTAACACTAATATGCTTATATCTGCAACAAATATATACGAACTCTAATGAGATGTGATGACTATTAAATGCCTGAGTATAACCCATTAAGGAAGAAAACTAATAACAGTTATATTGTAGGAATCATCTCGTGCCAGGATAAACAATCAATTTGCATTATAAATACAAACCAATGCATGCTGTACTGTGCAATAATCGCCGTTTGTTCTGAGATCCATGCGACACGTATAAATGCTCTATGTGGACAGAATATGAAATATGTGAACGTTAATCCTGCTGTACATAAAATAGCCACTGAACTTTAAAGGGTTTGTTTTTATATTCCAGCGAGAGTACAACTTGTAGTCTACTTAAACGGGGTCCTTGCAAGCAAGAAAACCCCATATTCCTGTACCCCGTTTGCAGTTCTCTTTTGGCGGTACCGTAGAACAGATTCCTCCCCTCTGTGGCGCTGCGGCCCAACGCGGGCCTTGGCCTCCTTATTCTTGAGGTTTCTAGATCACACACAACGACGCACCACAGTCGGTAGGACTCCTCTGTACGAGTGATCAGCTCGTCACAGAGACCTCTACCTGACACAACACAACACTTACAACAGACAAACTTCAATGCCGCCGGTGGGATTCGAACCCACGATCTCAGCAGGCGAGCAGCCGCAGACCTACACCTGAAACCGCGCGGCCACAGGGACCGGACCGTAGAACAGATAATTAGCTAAATTATTATTTTGAGTAATGTAACGTGACATGCAGCTGCCTTTAGCAATCTCTCACCGTTGTGACCCCAACGATGAAGGGGAGGGGGGGATGAAATGGACATTCTTTATAACATTGCACATCACATGTCACACTGAAGTGGTTCGCGGGCACGACACGTGACAGGCGAAAGATGTATTGTTTTCTTAACCCACTTCTTTTACTGTAAGGTTTATATTGTATTGACAGTTCGTGTCCGCACGTACTGCGTCACATACGACCAACTTCACGTGCTGATTCGATCGAAGTCATCAGTGAAGTGAAAGTTCCAAAACTAGATTTATTTGCCAATTACTTGTAGATTAAAAGTGTCAAATTTTGTTGTGACAAAGAAGGTTATCGAAGCAGCTATATATAACGTCTCTTACTGACGTCATCCAAGACGTGGAGTGACTGCTAAAAGTTCCATAGCCTCAAAACATAGAAGAAGAATTTATTGCAGCATTTTGCAAATGGAACTCATTGCACCTGACTTCCCTAGAGTTGTAAGAGCTTTCTGTAATCGCCTTCAAATATGGATCACAAAAATTTAGCTTTTCCGGAGATCTTGGCGTAAATAAGAGGATAATTTTAAAACAGAAGTCAATGAGGCGAGAATGTATGGACTAGATGCATCTGGCTCAGGATGCTCTCAAGCTTCAGACTTTTGTGAAGGCTGTGCTGAACCTTCGTGTTCGGGTAAATGTGGAAACCATCTTACCCACCGTAAACATTACCATCTTTCTAAGCGTTACTGTACTTTTAATTGGAATTTTAAAGACTAGATTAAAACCTTTGCTCCGTTGAAATGCTGAATACTGCCAGTATTTTAAATTAGGCTATTTTGAAAAAAATAAGAGTAAAGGGGTGCATATGAAAGGCGACAGAGTGTTTCAGTCACGAAACTGTCGAATTGAGTTTTCTCTTCCAGCAGTAACACGAACGGCAGTGCCTCGTACTCTGTTCCAAGCTTCTGTCAGTTTGTTTGACACAATAAGCCGAAGAATAAAAATAACATTATGCATGACATTTTTTACTATCCTACAAAATGTAATGTTTTGTCTTATATTTCCTAGTACATCCAAGCATCAAATTGGAAATAAAATTTTACACACTACCAAAGCTATATTTCCTTTGAATATCTGGTGGTCTCGCATTCAATGGGCACTGAAAATTTAATATAAATACATAATTAGGAGCATCATAATTTACAGTTCCCGCATTTCCAATAGTAAAGAATTACAACGCCCATTCCTGCCATAGATTGGCCTTTTGTTGTGTAGAATACTCTCTCCAGCGAAAGTTTCGCACGTTTCTGACGTCAATTCTGCCCGGCCCATAGCTCTAGTTTCTCCTTACGGTTGCGATGTCAAGAAAATACACTGAACTTATTTTCCTGTGACTAATATCGAGGATATTTTGTCTTATTTCATGACGTAATAATATTCTTCTCTTTCACACAGTAATTTAAATTGCCTACTGCTTCGTAAACGTATTTGGTCTTACTAAATAAAACAAGTAGACAGATGCACGCCGTTTGGCCTAATCTTGTCAAAAATGATGTATTATCGGTTACGTATAAATCGTTAAACCTTTTAACCAATCATTGCTAATAAAACCACGTAATGACATACAGAATATTGCCCCTGCAAAACCTGCATTACAGGTAAGACAATAAATAATTACGAAAGATGTTTCTTTCTTTATTTATTCACTATTTCCAGATAATATTGCTAATAATATTTCTCAGTATCATCGATACCCATACTTCATACCACATACCAATTGTTGTTCTGCAACAAGCCATATTTGAGGACATTGGTAAACGATAATCCGTTTAGTGGACTGAACTCCTAGTACCAAATTTAATGGCGAGCTCTTTGTTTCAGAAAAGATTTATATGGACGGACATACAGGTTCGATATTCTCATTCGGCGCCTATTGTATTCTGTCTTAACAAGAGACCGTAATTTATTTGTCTCTCCTTGTTCGTGACTAGTGCAAAAAGCAGCAAAAGATACTGTCAATAATACAAACATTATCTATTCTGGTTTTATGTGGGTAAGTCACATTGCCTGACTGCTCCGTCTCATATACGTGACGGAGAGTAGGCTGTGCGATAATCTAACATTGCAGAGTAGCAACGGAATACAGCATAAACGTCCAGCTGCAAACCACAGGCACAGTGATTAATACACGTCAACCTAACCTGCACATGCCCATCCTTCTTTTTCTGTCATGTTAACCTCTTCCTATATATATATATATAATGCTAGTACCAACAACATGCACACTAGTGAAACAGTATTTAGGTAAGAGCTTATTTTATGTAGAAAATATTTCGGTAATGTGTTTTTGTTGGTATTACTCTTCTACTAAGTATATTTAGTTAACCCTTTAAACGCCGAGTTAAACCCCATCTGCCATTTGCTGACATTATTAGGAGCTCACCATATTCTCCACATTAGCAGAGTAAGGGTTAATACACGTGTTATGGATTACGTAAACTCTTCCTTTCCGTTATATGTCACATATTTTTGTATTACTTTTCATGTTATCACACCTTGTTTATTTCTTCCTTCTTTATAATTTTTCAAGTTTTCTTCTTCCTTCATTCTTATCTTGTTTCTCATTTATTTATTTATTCTTCAACTCTCACTCCTTTCTCTATAGCATGTCACTACTGTCAATTTTTTTTTCCCTTAATTCTATGTTTTACTTTTTATTTTATTCTTTGGTGACATGTACGTACTGCCGTTATTCATTCTCGTTTCTTTACCACCTTAATACCTTTTACATAAAGTAATCTTTATACTTATATTTCCCTAATTACGACCTCTTGCCACCTGCTATTCAGAATAAATTCTGGAAATACTGTAATAATTCTGATTGAATAACTTTTCCCATCGCAAGTCCTGTAGGTTGGACAGTTGAGCATAACTTAGAAAAAGCCGGACATATGTATCTACATAAGATGTATCTACACCTGTATCTACATCCCAAGCGGAAAAATGATTTCAATGAAAGATAAAATTACCGAACTCAAGACACAGTTTATGGAAATGGATTTTTTTGCAGTCAGTGCATTTTCCTATTTTGCTAATACATTTCTTGATATCCGTGATGTAGGAGAAATTTTAATGCAGGTACGCTATGCTTCCAGATAAGACGTAACGCAAGAAGGTAACCATTGGCACAAATTAAAATGGATTATGAGTTTCTAGAATCTCGAATTCGGGACTATCGAAATATTTTCAAATCTATAGGCGTTTTCGAATATCACACTATGAATACTAAGCCAATTAACATAGTAGGCCTGTGTCATTTCTTTCTAAACAAGACGAAACAAATTCGTGAACAAAGTTTACTCTGATTTCTTACTAAAAAGGAATCGAAACTGTTATACAACACGTGTCCTGAGATATTTTAGTTTTCGAGGTGCATGTTCTATTCCAATGAGGTACCATACTTATCAGCAGTGTTATTTAGAGCATGAAACGCCTTGCTAGATGTGCTCAAAACACATAGTGCAGAACAGAGACCAGTGTTACGGAATGATCGCTTAGTACACACACAACGAATTCTGCAACATGCACTTTGCTCTCCTTGTCTGTAATATTCGAGATGGGAAATCGCACTACATTATTCACGTCTAAGTTATTCAGACGCTAATTTGTTCCGACGACTGTAGCACCGTTTCCGTGAAACATGAAGTGAACACTTATAACAAACGTGACTGCAGGTCGTCCACGGACATACCGAATACCAGGCAATAAAAATGTCACATCTGCAGCTGTCGCACGAGAGCTTTGCAAGAGATGACGTGATACGGCGCGTGAAGGGTGGTAACTGAACCGAGGACCCTTCTTCTTAAGGATAATTTGTATCCATACCGTTACTGGCTGAACGCACATCCGTTTCCAGACGATCGTTCCCTGCACCTATTGTGTAAATACGAGGCGCACGTAGTTTGATCATCCGGTAACTGTCGTCATTTGACGATGTCGTGTAACTCGAAAATTTCGTGTGTGGGAATATTAGAGATGTACTTCTTAAGAATGGGTTACATTCTGCTCAGTTTTTGCGCAAATTTATTTTCATCTTGTATATAAATTAAATTTATTGTAATAGTTTTTAGTCATAGATATGGATATACTAAGTACAAGCACACTTATCCTTCCAGTATTTCAGTCAGTTCTTGCGATTGCAGTAACCGTTTTATCTTATAGAATACTGCACATTTTCTTTAACCGCGTATAGACGGCTAGTCAGTGAGTTTGCATCGCCGTATCATAGAGGAAGATTGCTGAGGAAGATACTTGTACCAAAACAAGATGGCGTTGGAAGAGTATGAAGAATAGTACGATAAGAACCACTTGATTTAGAGGTCTCCTTTCGTTTACCTACTTGCTGGGATTGTGGGTTCGAATCCCGCAGGCAGTGTGGATGTCTATCTCTTGTGAGTGTTGTGTGTTGTTAGTAGAGGTCTCTACGATGGGTCGATCCCTGGTCCGGACTAGTCTTATCGAGAGTGTGTTGTGTGTGTGAGTGTGAATGAGAGTGTGGTGAAAGGTAACAATGACATCTGCGCCTATAGTGAGTAGGTAGAAAGAAGTCAAGACCAAGTAAGAGAGAAAGAAAGGAAGGAACGAAAGAAAAAGACTTCAAGAACAATGCAATGGACAGGACTTGTATTAGCATGCGTGCGAAAATAAATGCTTAGAAAATTTTGGCCGGAAATGTTGAAGGGAAGAGTCCACTTTTAAAACTACAAATGGTTTTCATCCGAAAGTATGGTGGTAGTCTTTATAGGACGGATATGTGTATGTCACGATGGTGAGATCTCAGCATCGTGACATACACATATCCGTCCTATAAAGACTACCACCATACTTTCGGATGAAAACCTGATGATGGCCACAATAGGCCGAAACATGTAGTTACTATCATCCTTTATTAAACATCTTGTTAGATAATGTTGTGTTATTGACTGATACCTACACCTATTGTTTATATACACACAACGGGAATGGCTCATTTTAGAATTAGAAAGCAGAACATTTTTCGTTTTTATAGCGTTAGAACATATTACAACAGAACAGGATATGTATGTATGTGCTGTCTGGACCAATTTGATGCAATGCTGTAGCATTCTGACAATGTTGTAACACATTTGGAATTAATCACTGCTCGGAGTTTCTCTATCGCTCATGTTTAAAGTAAGAGCGAAAGCACTAGGTTTCAGGGACAGGACCAGCCCTCGTGCTCAGCCAAATAGAAACACCTACTCAGTGAGCCCAACGGAGCAAAACGGTGGTCTGACTTTTATATTACACGAACAGTGTGCAGAAATTCGGAACACGGAATGATTTGAAAAGGTTTAAAATGTTTTAAGATATGTTCCTATGAAGGACCTGTACACATACAGGGTGTTTCACGACTTTAGGGCATAATTGCAGGAGGTGATTTCCTAGGTCTTTGTGATCAAAAAAGTTCACATAAACATGTGTCCGATTTTGGAAGGTTACGGAGTTACGACCGTTTGAATCTCGGAATAGAAGGTAACGATTACTGACAATAAACGGAACAAAATAATAAACCAGCATAATACATGATACATTTAAAGTACGAATGTAAAGTTAACT
>Ga0123352_10008971_pt1 | contig 15611 bp, 11 predicted proteins | sample TergutLab28metaG_FD_89700 | JGI IMG/M metagenome (GOLD analysis project Ga0123352, IMG submission 89700) | Labiotermes labralis P1 segment gut microbial communities from Petit-Saut dam, French Guiana - Lab288 P1 | ecosystem: Host-associated > Arthropoda: Insects > Digestive system > Gut ... | reverse complement strand
TGGCGGACGCTTGTGAGTGCGGTAATGAACCTTCGGGTTCCGTGAAATGCGGGGAATGTCTTGACTAGCTGCAAACCAGTTAGCTTCTCAAGAAGGACTCTGCACCATGGAGTAAGTAAGTAATATTTAATAGAAAAGGGACTTTAACAATGAGGCATGGCTGGGAAGATAACATGAAGAGCAGTCTTGGAAAATAGGATTTGGGATGAATTAGTGTTTTAGAAACCAGAAGAACGCATTTAGTATGGTTAGGTTAAAGGCGCTAGAGATCTGACCGAGAGAGCTGCTTCGAGGGGAAATTCTTGTGACTTGTGATCGGGAGAAGCAGAAAATTCAACATTTTGGAAAACGGGTTGTATAAAAAAAAACTCTTCCCGAAAAGGTCCCCATATTTAAATGGACCAAACTTTCTCTGTGGGGCCTAAAAGAACAAACTTCACGCTATCGACGACCTCGAAGAGAACATCTGCCAAGAGATGGCAGCACTCGTGCTAAAATGTTACAAAGAATATTCACCAGTTTGCATTAAAGCATTCTGTCGCGAGTAATAGGCGCAGACGACTGTTCGTACTGTAGGTGCCAGCACGCAGTTTAATAATGACTGAGCTACGAAAATTAAACCAGTCGGAGCTATGTTTGACTTCGAGGTTAAAAGTTCATTTCGTCGAAACTAGCAGTTGCCTAGAGAGTCAAGATATTTCCCAATCTTCAAGGAACCTCACTGCTCATTATCCCGTTTAAAAGACTTCGCCACCGATCTGAGCCAGTTGAATCAGTCTGCACATCATCACCCATTTGTTTTAGGCACATTTTCTTATTATCCTCCTAAGCACGCCGACGATTCACAAACGGATTATTACCGTCTGATTTCCGTTCCGTACTGTTGTATATATCTTTCGTCTCCATCATGCATGCTAAGGATCCACACTTATTACTCGTCTTTATTGAAAGCTCTAAACATTTGAGAATAAAATTTCGAAGATCGTCATTATGCCATTTTCTCTATCCTTCTGTTAATCTCGCAAGCCGCACTGTTGTCGAACACTCAACCTATGTTCTCCTTTACACTCAGAGACCATACATCACACCCACTCTCCAAAATTTTTTTTGAAAAGGAACAGTCTACTCTGAAAAAAATTTAGGTAAAAAATAATCCCAGGATAATATTAAAATAGATCTTCAACAAATAGGATGAGACAGCATGGACTGGATTCATCTGGCTGAGGAAAGGGACAAGTCGCGGTCCCTTGTGAAGGCGAAAATAAAACTTCGGGTTCCACAAAATTCGGGGAATTTCATTAGTAGCTGAAAACTACTACTTTCTATAGAAGAAATCTGCTGCATGGAGTTAGTTAGCCTGTGCCTTAAAAACTGTCTAAAACTGTTAGGATTGCATATTTTTGGAATGAATTTGAAATAGAGGGGTTAATTTTCTGGATGACTGTTTAGACCACTGAACCTCGTTTACGGGAAATAAAAATTTAAAAGATAGATATTAGCTCCTTCAACAGAGTGATAGGTTATGGACCAGAAAAATGCGGTTCTCTTTCGGGCACGAGGAAGAATTCTCTGGGGCACACCCAACCTTTTATCCAATTGAAAACAGTCGCTCTTTCCCTGGAGGCATGCGATGTTAAGAATGCTTGAACTGTACACTGCACACTGCACACTCTACACTGCACACTGTACACTGCACACTGCACACTGTACACTGCACACTGCACACTGTACACTGCACATTGTACACTGCACACTGTACACTGCACACTGCACACTGCACATTGTACAATGCACACTGCACACTGTACACTGCACACTGTACACTGCACACTGTACACTGCACATTGTACACTGTACACTGCACACTGTACACTGCACACCGCACACTGTACACTGCACACTGCACACTGTACACTGCACACTGTACACTGTACACTGCACACTGTACACTGTACACTGCACACTGCACACTGTACACTGCACATTGTACACTGTAAACTGCACACTGTACACTGCACACTGTATACTCTACACTTCACACTGCACACTGCACACTGCACACTGCACACTGTATACTGCACACTGTACACTGCACACTCTACACTGCACACTGTACACTGTACACTTCACACTGTACACTTCACACTGTACACTTCACACTGCACACTGCACACTGCACATTGTACACTTCACACTGCACACTGTACACTGCACACTGTACACTTCACACTGTACACTGCACACTACACACTGCACATTGTACACTGCACATTGTACACTTCACACTGTACACTGCACACTCTACACTGCACACTGTACACTGCACACTGTACACTGCGCATTCTACACTCTACACTCTACACTGCACACTGCACGTATTGACGATGTGATGATTCATCATGAACATGCAAAAATTTATCTTTTTCACTTTAATAAATTACCATAGACCACTTACAGACTATTAACATAAAATTATGACAGAAAATATCCAGATTCTCCAGAATTTTATATCATCAATGCATTAAAATGAATGGTCAACGTCTCGTGTGGGTGTTAGAGCGCATTGTGAAGAACACGCGGGGATTGGGTGTAGAACTTCATTCGTTCACTGACTTCAGTATTAGAGAGACGAGCGTATTAAACACACTCAGTTCGTTGTGCTACTTGTGAAGATATACGAGTACATTGCATTGAAGAGCATCTCTAACTATACCGCATCAAAACTGGTAACTAGCCGTCCAACTCTGCGCTGCGTTGGATACCTAGTTACCGCTTTTTCTGCTACCAAACCACCAGCACACTCTGTAGATAGGGACTGAGTTAGATCTCGAAACGTCTAAAAACTTCACATCCTGAGGCGACTGTATGCCCAAGATAATTTCATTGAATTCTGTAGCCTCGAAAACTTCAATACTTACCACACCAAAGTTGGTTACTCAACGCATTTCCATATTTCCAGAAGAGGAAAAAAGAACCAACGGGAACATGTACACAAAAAAGTCAAGAAGTGAGGAAGGAAAGATAGTAAGAATAACATTAAGAAAGAAAGAAAGATTTAACGACACAATGCAAATAATAAACAAATAAGGAATAAAAATAGAAAAGAAAAAAGGAAAGGAAGTAGTACAGTTAGAAATATTAATGAAAGGAAGAAAGAACGAACGAATGGAAAAGAGAAAGGAGTGGGCGTAAAAAAAATCTGTCTGTGTCTTTCCTAGGTAACCTAATATAAAATCAGAAACGATCTGCTGATTGTCTGTATCCTGAATCAAATTCCGTAAGGAATTCAGCCCTGCTCAGAACGTATAGTATTACAGCTGCGCCAGCTGGGCATGTTATTTCTTATGGAACATTCACATCTTACACCTACCGAGTCTATTATAGGACTGAAACAGCTTTCCTCTTGATACATCGCAGCTCCTCCCCAAGGGATGGGCACAACTTGCATATAAAACGGGCTACCTGGACGTCGCCAGGGGAAGACGTCTCTACAAGCTCGGCTGGAGGGGAGTGCAGTAATAGGAAGCTTGATATATTCCCATCACGACCCTCCGACATTTTAATTTGCATTGGAATTATGATTGTTCTCGTACAGAAAGAGGATAAAACTAGCAGAACAAAAGTGAGGTGTAGGCTGTGAGACATGTCATATTTAGTGCTGCATTTACTGTTTCTGGAACCGTTAAAATATGTACAATCATACTTCTACTTCAGGCTAATCTGACAAAGTTGAAATGTGACTTAAGCTTCATTAATGCAGTAGTGGTTATCATTCTACAGCGGTGGTCTGTTAAGTCAAAAGTAATTTACTCATGCTCAGAGTTTAAAATAACTCTCATTTAATAAGCACTTAGAAGTTAACAATTTTCTGCGAACAATTAAAGGCATCTTTAAATACTGATATTCAAACTAAATTGTACACAAAACATTAATTCCATAATTACATAGTCACAGTTCGTATTCACACTAATCACTGAATGGTGTACTCGGAAGTTACAGTATGCTCGTGTATGCTGCGAGAAACACATAACACGCATAAATACGATGGGCGGTACAAAAGTATGGCGTACTATTCTTTCTCAAAAACTGTAATGAAATTATGGGGCACATGGTGGCGCAGTTGCTTGAGGCACTGCGCTACAAGCCGAAAGTTCGAGGGTTCGATTCCCGATGGTGTTACTGGAAGTTGTCACTGACACAATCCTTCCTGCAGCACTATGGCCCAGGAGTTGGCTCGGCCTCCAATGGAAATGATTACCAGGAATATTTCCTGGGGGGTAAAGGTAACCAGTGCGTTTGGCTGACGACAACCTTACCACCGTCATGTGCCGATTTCTTGAAATGTGGGAGCCTCAACCTCTTGCAATGCTCAGAGCCTGTAATAGGCCTGTACAGGGACTGCTTTACCTTGGCTTCAATAAAATATAATGAAATTTTCACACATTATGTGTAAATCCTTTACAAAATTGATCATTTTTCCCAAATTCCTCATTATCAATCACGAGGTTCGTCATCCCCGTTGTGTTCTATGAAATAACTAATGTACAGCGTGTGTACTCGTCTAACACAACTATATTTATTGGTAGAACATAAAGTATTTTCTACATAAGGTACAACTACATGTTTCGGCACTTGATAATGGCCATCTTCAGGTTGTACATGAAATACTTATTAAGCAGTTATACAATACACACATAGGCTGATTATATGGGTTAGGGAGGGGGTAAAGTGGGTATGAGATCTCGTATCTGTCTGAAAGGTTGGGCGGTGTGGGTTACAAGAAGGGTTCATGCTGTTACCAAGTTATGTCTAAGCTCATTATAGTTAAATCTAAGGTAGGTATCATATTATGTCTATGTGTGCTTCGTAATTATACTAAAGTATGAAATATACAATGCACAATAATGTGTAGCATCTGTGACTATAATTTTAGGTTTATAAACTTACTCTAGTTGTCAGCAGTATCTTATTGTTTTACACAAATCAGGCTAATATCACAATAATCTCATCTGTACAATTTCATATGTGGAGTTGTAATTCTCTTTGTCGTGTCATTTTCTCATACAATGTTTGTGAGTAGAAAAGAGAACCAAACAAACACAATAAGGTAAGAATAAACCCAACAAAATGAGGTAAATATAAAATAAGATAAAATAAAATAAAGTGTAAGTGTTAACACTACTCCCTTTAGTTTCGCTAAACTGTACTGCCAGTGTATGTTAAAGGCGCAGGGCATAGCTTGTTAATAGTATATTATTCTACAGTTGCGTGCGACTATTTGTACTTTGAATAAGAAACTAACGCAAATAAAATGATTTGATATTTTGGTATCTGTGTAGTCTTAGCAGAGCATAATGAGGAGCTTAATGATCTGTACTGCTCACCCAATATTTTCGGGTGATAATATCGAGAAGAATGAGACAGGCGGGACATGTAGCGCGTATGGGGGAGAAGAGAGGCGTATACAGAGTTTTGGTGGGGAAACCTGAGGGAAAAGACCATTTGGGAGACCCAGGCGTAGATGGGAGGATAATATTAAGATGGATCATCAGGAAGTAGGGTTTGGGGGTATGGACTGGATCGAGCTGGCTCAGGATAGAGCCAGTTGGCGGGTACTTGTGAATGCGGTAATGAACCTTCGGATTCCCTAAAGTGCGGGGAATTTCTTGACTAGCTGAAAACCGGTTAACTTCTCAAAAGGACTCTGCTCCATGGAGTACGCAAGTAAGTAAGTAAGTTAGTAGTCTTAGCAGAAGCTCATGCAGAAATTCTTCCATCATCTATAACGTGCTGGCAATACATTACTTATTACCTTAGATACAAAACATATTTTCACTTGGTGACAGATTCTGGTGGGGTCGTTATTTAGGTGGAGGTGGAATAACTCCGGCCATGGGTTCTTCATACAGAGCAATGGAGAAGAAAACACAGGAAGGCAATAGAAAGCAATAAGCGGATATAAACGGCGTAGAGGAAAACAGCGCTACAAAAATACTGGCCAAGGAATATGAACTCCAAACCATAGTAGGCTACAAAAGACGTTTCACCTTAGAAGTTTCGGAGAAGCCTTTCTTTCCTTCATTCTGTCGGTGGAAGAAGTAAGGTGCTGAAGAAGAAATAGACGTGGGGGAAGTGGTGTGCAGGGAGGATCTGATTCCATTAGCGGGCCATTTATCCCAGATGGGTGGGCAGGCGGGGATTACAGCAGTCCCCATGGACTCCTCTGGTCCGGGATTACCTAGAAAACGAAGCCAGCGTTCCTTTTCATATATATACAGCGCCTCCTCCTATGTGCTGGACGAAAGCTGCTACATTCAGGAGTTGCCTGGCCCTTGGACACTTTTTCTTCTTCTTTGTTAACAGGCCCACCTGGATAAAATTGTACCTCGACAAGGAAGGCCGCACAGAATATAAAACATAAATGACACCGATAACATTAACGATATTACAAGCTTGTATTGGAGATACTTAGCCAAGGCTGAAACGAGTTGTCTTTCCCCATAAAATCTTCTTTATGTCTAAAAGTGTTTAATTTTCCCTCTTTCGTTATTTTGGCGAACGTCACGTCGACGGTAATCGTAGTGTTAAAGTGTTCATTAGAAAGTTGTTGTGGATGTTTGGTCTAGAATCATCTGATTCATGACAGAGACCAAGGGCGGGTTCGTGCACATACGGAAATGAAATTCGTGGTTATCTAAAAAATTGTAATTGCTTGGCAGGCTGAGCAATTATTGGCTATTTTAAGAAAGCCTCTATTTCATGCAGGGTGTAATTTGTGTTCTGTTCTCAGAGGATGAGACTATGCCGTCCTGCAGGAAATACATTTGCGAAAATATTTATAACTCCTACACTGAGGAGACAGCGGACTACGCCTATGTCTCGAAACCTGATAGTGACCAAGCTGGTTCTAAAATTCCTCGTCTCTTAATGTTTACGTCACTCGAAGGGTCTGTCTGTCACCGTGTTAAGCCACCAGTGCCCCATACTGCTGGCAAAGTACTCAGAGAACTGTTTTTTTATATTTTAACGTAATGTTGTACCTAGATGTCAATTAGCTGTATCACTGTAAAGCTCATTACAAAAGCCTTCCCTTAAATATGCACTATTTGTCATATAGGCACAGAATTACACTGTTAATGCAATATTCTTCAAGAACCTTCCAAAATTCTTATCGATCTGCTATAAATATTTGATAAAGTCGATGTACCGATACTATCAGAATAACCTGTTGGCAGCTGTGCCAGTGTTTCCAGCTAAGTTGTTTGCATTTAGTAAATAGTTTCAATAACTTAGAAGCACTCAGTGCACAGTGCGTTACCTTATGATATATTTGTTAGCTGTTACTGGGTTGGCACCCGATGGCAGTAGTACTGTACACATTTACATACAAAAAATACACGAAACAACATAATGAAACAAAACAACACAATGAAACACAATAGTCGAGGTCAGTGACGAGATTAATCAAACTATTTCACAGTGTAACAGATCCTATAGGTGTACAGTACATTTAACTGTACCACAAGGGCATTATAAACCTGAAATCCAAAGGCAGAGCTCAGCCGGAATACAAGATGTTTCAAACATTTGCCTCCACACGATCTCAGCACCCAGAACTAGGCGAACTGATACCTCCTTATTTTTCGTAGGTCTTGAGAATATATTTTCTAACTCCAGTTCCCTGTCCCTTGCACTGTCTTCAAATTTCGATCCAAGATACCTTCAATATATCCGTCTTCTAATGCAGTGACAAACCAAGTATCGCACCCACTACAAAGAACACATAAGACAATGGTTTCGTATTCTGTAATGTTTTACGTTTCTAATAAAACCATATCCATGCTAAGTGGGTCACTGTAAATACTTTACGGCGAGTCGTCAGGTTATGGATGGAACAGAAGGCATCGCAAGCAGAAGGCAGCTGTGAACAAGGATATATTGAATAAGCAGTCACGGACAGCTGATAAGGGGTATTCCTTTAGCATTCAGGTTGCAGGTGTATTCTACGTAGAATGTTTCTAATAATATTTGTGCCGTATTTTGTCTCCAAAACTCACTATTTACATGTTCACATAGATTTCGTCTGCGTTAAATTTATCGGTGACATATAAAATACAAGTTTCAGCCGCTGGAAATGTTTCGTAATTGCTGAATCACGTACAACATTTCGTTCATGATTCGTAGTCAGATTCACGACCCATCTTCACATCACATTTTAAAATGTCAGATAAACACAATTTACGAGCAGGCCTATTTTTTAAATTATGGTGGCACGCTTTGTTTCCCTTAATTACGCATCAAGTCAATCACAAGGAGAAAACCTTGAAGAGTACGTCATTTTATTATCACGTCATATCACAATCTATCACATGTACAATTATGTGCAATAAACTTTAAAATTACGACTTTGTTGTCGTGTTGCGGTATTCACCCAGCACTAAAATCAAATCCATGTGGCGCCATATTGCACTTAGATCGTCAGCGAGATAGCACACACACACACACACACACACACACACACACACACACACACACACACGCATATATATATATATATATATATATGCTGGTATTCGCGTATAGTCTGTTATTTTCGCCAGAGTTTAGCCCAAGACCTGAATTTAGTCGACAGATCTTAATGAAATCCGCCAATATAAAACTCCACGAAAGTTCGTCAGTGAGAGCTGAACTGTCCTATACGAATGGACAGGTAGCATGAGATATGACAAACCTGTTAATGGTTTTGTGTATGCGAGTAAAAATTTTTGAACTTAGTACTTGATAGCATTTTGGGCCGTTCTCACCGCACGATGAAATTCAGAATTAAAGGGAAATACAGTAACTTCAAAGATCCTGAAATATCCTTCCCCATGACCGTACAATTGGTCTCCCTTTTAAAGGAAGACAACGTCCAAGGAGACGGACCAACAGAAAGAGGCGGAGAAAGAATCACCTGCACAGAAGTAATTACGGACGATAGAAGTGGATGTACGCCTACGATAAAACAGAGACAGACAGTAAGAACAGAGAGCAGAGGAAACTGGAAGGAAATTAAACAGAAAAAGAGGGAGTGAAGAAAAAAGCAAATTAACACTTTTTGAAGATGGAGGAAAATAAGGAAGGAGGAAATGAAAAAAGGAAAAAGAAAAAATGAAAGAAATAACATTAAGAGGGAAAGAAATTTAGAGGCTGTAGAACACTGAAGGGATGACGGAAAATGAAGCTCTGAGAATTTATTTACGTAACCCAACCCTTGGTGTTCAGATTTGCTTTAGCCACTCCCCAAACTTCTGTCCCTTTTAGAGTTCAGAGGCGATTGGTTCAGGGATATCCAATGATACACTAAAGTGCGGCTTTCATCTTGTAATATTAAGATAGTCCATACTGAAATGCTTTGGTCTTGTTATGCCACTTTCTAACTTTTCAAACATGTTTATACCAATGTGACATAAAATATGTTTTACGAAGCGAAACTCTCGACGACTCTACGTTCCTCTTGTGACATTATATATTTTGTCCTGCCCAGCAAGTATATGGAGAACACTAAAGACCTAAATCAATTGTAGCCCTTATGCGTCTATATTGTCGAAACTCTAAGAAATAAGAAATATGCCTTAGGTTAAAATAATTACCACTATTCCCACAACTCCATGACTAACTGGCCCTAGCCACTCTTCATTTAGTTCTGTGCTTCACTGAGACCTGCTGCTCTTCCTATTGTTCTGTATTTGACCGGCTCTTGCTACTCTTCTCACAAGTCTACGCCCACTGGCTCTTATCATAGATTTATGTTCACTGGCACATCATATCTTTGCCATAGTTATATAACTTTCTCATAGATATATGTCACATTGGACCTTTCCAGTCTTTCCACAATCGTACTGTCTCACGTTTCAGCAATGGGCGTGTTAATATTACGAATGAATCAGAATTCCAGCTCAGGTTGGGAAACAAACGCAGGATTTAATAACATAACATTTGAGATTTAATATATCTGGACTGTTCAAAATCCGCAAACAGGTACATTAACGATACTGTATGTGTAAAGTATGGGGTAGTAATGAGGGTTTGAAATGTTGGCTGACCGTTCGGAAGAATATCTAAGTCCAAGACAGTGAGTCGTTCTTGAGAATGTGGTAGTCCCTCAACTTGCCAAGAAACTCGCCGCATTTTATGGAATCTGCAGTTTCATGTCCATATTCACCACAGTCCGTCAAATGTGCCTAGCCTGAGCCATGTCCTCCCTTCCTACTTCTGTAACATCCACTTTCACATTATCCTCCCATCTACGCTTTGGTCTTCCAAGTGGTCTCTGTCAGTCTTCCCCACCATAACGCTGTCTTCAGTTCTCTTCTCCCCCATATGTGCTACATGCCCCGTCCATCTCTTTCTCAATGATTGGATCAGTCTAATAATATTTGGTATGAAGCACAAAATGCTTACCGCTACTTCTTCCTTCTCAGGCCCAAACACCTCAGCACAGTACTCTGTAACATCCTCAGTGTATGTTCTTTCCTTCAGCTGATAGACCAAGTGTCACAAGCCACAAGCCAACAGGCGAAATTTGTCTACGTGCATGTAATACGTGCATACTCACGCTGGAGACACTGCGGTCTGAAGGTTTACAGCGAAAATTATTGACATACTAATTTCCGATACACAACTGCCCACAAGCATCGTGTTTCCATTACCATATTTTACTTGTACCATGAAGATGCAAGCAGTATCTTCCCCATAATTTCGAAATTTCCCCGATATATTTCCTCATGTGCCTTATACACAACCAATTAAATTCGACCCACAATTTCATGCCTATTTGTCTAATAATACAACTCCTCAATCCACGTTTTAATTCTCCCAAGTGGTCTCTTCCTTTTGTTTATTCCGACCAAAATTTTGCATGCATTTCTCATTTCCCCGTATGAGTTATAATTTTACCCTTATTATCGTCCTTGGTTTAGGCGACCTAAAAATATTACATGAATAACGAAAGGTATGAGCTTCTACACCTCAAAATCCAGCATAAAAGATTAAGGCGTTATGCATACTGCCAAGAAGGACTAGGATTATAAGAAAAGTGGAATGCTTGCTTGGGACGATATTGCAGTTTCCATCTTTGCCTACAAGAATTTCTCTTGACTGCAACACCACTTACAGCACGTGGTTATTCTTACAACGTTAGTGCGTCTGGGAGCAGGCCTACACGGACTAGACATTTCAGATAATCTTAGTTGACATCGTCCCGTTGTGATTTTATCGAACAAGTTATTATTTTACAAACACATGTAAGACATTCCAGAACTTGCCCAGTTATTGAGGTTAGGTACTTCTGACGAAATACATTCGTAAAAATTTATGTTTGAAATTTTATGAAAATGCATATTAGTTATATAATATTTCATTACTCTCAAATTAGTGCATAATAAATACAGAATGTTGAACATCAGTAATTTATAGATTTCCTTCCTTGTGGCGGGAGCACCAAAGCCCTATAATGTTACACCTTACCTTAACATTAGCTGTCAGAATAAATTCGATTGTTTAAGACACATGCAGAGCAACCATTAACCGGACATAAGGGATTTGCTGTTGGATAATTAGAGGTGTTTCTCTTGGATGTACATGTCAGTTGTCATGTGTAGCAACAGCACGCACGCTATTTCGATCAGATATGACCTACTCACACAGCACACAGGGTTACAGTACACGCGTACTGACAATAAAATAAATGATGTGCCAGTATACTTGGTGTCAATATCGATTTATACAGCTTTAGTGTCTCTATCAAGCTACAGTCAGCATACAGAAATAAAGGTGAAACAAGTTACAGTGTCTCTGCATTTACTCGCCACATCACTAAGGTTTATAGGTGACAGCAGATACTGCCCCATGCACTGTAACTTCGGTACAACGTGAAGATCTATCCGTATGAGTGTTCAGTGCCCTATCTCTGCTGTATAGAATCTAGCATTTCCAGTCTGTAAGTCTACTCACATGGCTAGGACAGTTAGTCAGTAGACAAAATACAAGAACTTGGGTATGTTACTATACACGTTCATGACATTTATCGCAGGACTGTTTATTAGGTGCGTCCACAAAGTTCAGAAGAGTGGCCTTTAGCATCGTCATTTCCGACTTCTCGTCTATCCGTCCGTCTGCTTTGAGAAACTCGGCCCCCGTTGGGGGAATTTTCGTGAAATTTTATAATGGGGGCTAGTAAAGAACTCTGTCGGCAAAATGCAAATTCTTTAAAATCCATTAAGATCTACATACCTTCATGACTACTTTGGATATTAGCCTTACCACTGTTGCCGTCAATATTAATCGATAACTTTCAAATGCAGAGTGACCTGTCTTACGTGTTTTTTAATGCAATTTACGTGATGCAGAATTAAGGAAAATAAAAATGTGCAATCATAAAAATAATTTCTTACTGATTACGTCTAGGAATAGGAAATTTGGTACAAATATAGATTATGCATATAATACAAATTGTGCATGTCGTATTGCCTTGAAGTTAGCAAAGACAAAATACTTCAATGGGGTGAAGATCTGGGATTGTGTATGGATGACAAACATAATATAAAGGGGAAAGGCAATGCACAACGTATGACGAAGTGATAATGCAAAATATGAAGCGGAGTGACAATTGACAGCATAAGGCGGAGTGACAATGGAAAGTTTAAGGCGGAGTGACAATGCAAGATATAAGGCGGAGTGACAATGTAGGGTAGAAGGCGGAGTGATAAAGAAAGTAGAAGGTGGAGTGACATTGCAGAGTATAAGGCGGAGTGACAACGTACGGTATGAGGGAGTGGCAATGCAGAGTGTAAGGCGGAGTGACAATGCAGAGTATCAGGCAGAGTGACAAAGCACAGCAAAAAACGAAGTGACAATTCTCACTCCACGGAGCAAAGTTCTTCTTGAGGAACTAACCGGTTATCAGCTACTCAAGAAATTCCCCGCATTTTATGGAACCAGAAGGTTCATTACCGCAATTACAAGTGCCTGGCACCTGTACCTTTCCTGTGCCAGAACAATCCGGCCCATAACCCTCACCCCACTTCCTGAAAATCCAACTTAATATTATCCTCCCATTTATGCCAATGTCTTTCATGTGGCTCCTTCCCTCAGATTTCCCCACCAAAACCCCGTATGTATCTCTCCTCTCCCCATAAGTGCTACATGCCCCTCCCACCTCATTCTTCTTGATTTGATCACCCGAATAATATTTGGTCAGCAGTACAGAACATTATGCCCCTCATTATGTAGTGACAATGCAGAGAATAAGACGGAATTACAATGCAGAGTATAAGAGGAAGTAGCAATGCACAATATAAGAAGAGACAAATCCTATTTTAAACTAATTAACCCATTTGATAATTTCTCCACTACAGAAGCTAATCGTGACTCAAATCCAGAGATTATCACGACAGCCTATTCCATTAACGTGTTCACAGCAGCCCACCACAACTTCGTCTCCCGAGTCAAATTAATCTACTCAACGCTACCAGAAGTAAGAGATTTTTGTCTCCTCCAGATCGTCCGACCCTTTCCAGGACGTACCCAGCTTCCTATTTACTAATTACGAGTCTTTTTTTACCCGAAGGTAAAGCAGCCGGTGAGTGAAGCCGACCACTTAACCGCCACCTAGTGGCTAGGTGAAAAACGCACAGCTATACATCCACTCCCACATCTGCCGTCATGGCACTCTAAGTGACTTCAACGACATGGCCTTACGACGAACTTCAAGCCACCTCGCCGTGGCCTTGGTCTTCTGTGTGTTATCTTCCATTCAGATCCTCCGAATAAAGTTCTCCAAGAAACTTAATTCAATGGAGTAAAATTGAAACGTTAGAAGTAACATCTATAGAATGATGAGGAGTAGCATTTGATGCTGAGCTGGAAAGAGAAAAGACAATGGGCAAGGAAGAGAACACAAACTGTTGCTCGGATATGGACATATATAATTAATTGAAATAAAACTGAAGCCAACACATCACTTGGTATCTTCTACAGCCGTCCACAACAAATTCAGTGTAAATGACGTCATAATCGTGAAATTATAGCTTAGTGGACAAAATATGCAATCATATAAATAGACAATGACAACGGTAAGAGGGTACTTTGTCAAAATACAATACGCACGGCATACAGCAGTCAAGGGGGGTTTAAAACACATAACACCGGAATATCGAGAGATGTTGTTATTGTTGTTGTCGTTGTTGTTGTTGATAAAGATGACATGGTGATTTTGAGGGTGGCCTTTCAATTCATTTGTAATCTATTAGTTAATTGCGTGATTTTCTTTTTGATAATATATACCTCAGTGAAACATGAGTTCGGCAAATCGTCGCCAGAGAAGTGAGAACTAATTACATGAGGCACGGTCCTTTCATAGAAGCTGAATCCAGTCACATAAAAATAGACTTACTTTAATTTTAAAAAAATGAATTTTAATTCAATAAAAGATAAGTGCAGAGCAACCTCGAAAAATTAAAATACAGTATATGATACAATTCAGTTAAATACAGTTTTCTTGAACGATTTATGTCGCATTACAAAATACAGCCACATTTCATCATACACACTTCGTAACTTAGCTGCCACATTATCTCTGTCCAGCACAAGACTCTATGTTTGCATCTGTGATTTCATTAGGTTTGTCATCGTTAATACTGGTCGCCACGCAAACCCCTCACGTCAAGTTCAGAAATTCTGCAAGGAATAATCCACCATAATTTGCAAACTGGAACGTTTCAGGACAGATTATCCCTGGGAAATTACAAACACAGTACATTTTACAGGCCGAATACGGTACTGATTGCCATATTATTTAAATGTGTTATTTCAAACGTACAGTGTAAAGATGATAGGGATTTTTCTGTGTGAAATAATTTTGTATCTTTTATCTTCTATTTTAAGATATTCTATCGGTATTCGGCTGTAGAGACAGAGGAAACTCACGCAGAACATCAGTAAGGCGAGCAGATAAAAAGTTGTTCTGTGTACTGTTTGTGTGTAGATGTGTACTGTAATACTGCCAATGGGTGTCAACCCAAATGAAGTTAACAAATATATCATATCATATAATATCATATCACAGCATATCTTATCATTTCGTACCATATCATATCGTAACCTTAACCTTTTAGCGCCGGAATTATTTTTTTAAATTTTAACACACCTGTATATAAAATGTGAATAATACAGGAACCAAATACGTTAGAATTATGAAACAAAGTGCATTTTGAAGAGGAAAAATGGAGAGTATATACTATGTTTAAAATATTTGGTACCTATATTTGTTGAATAAATGTATAAAATGCAACTTTGGAGGTTAGCGGTGCAGTACGTCAAATATAATTGACGTTAGGCATCTAAAGGTTAATGATATTCACTCTTTGAATCTCCCGGAAACAATCAAAAAGCGTTAACACTGCATCAGTCGACCTGGATTTAAACACAAATAAAATAACTCATACCAATATGCATTGATAGGGGACCGCGGTAGCACATTGGTTAAGGTGCTGTGCTACAAATCGGAAGGTCGCTGGTTCGATCCCAGCTGGTGCCAGTGGATTTTTCATTGACATAAAATCCTTCCGATC
>Ga0123352_10008969_pt1 | contig 15611 bp, 7 predicted proteins | sample TergutLab28metaG_FD_89700 | JGI IMG/M metagenome (GOLD analysis project Ga0123352, IMG submission 89700) | Labiotermes labralis P1 segment gut microbial communities from Petit-Saut dam, French Guiana - Lab288 P1 | ecosystem: Host-associated > Arthropoda: Insects > Digestive system > Gut ... | reverse complement strand
TGGGCGTCCTGTGGAAGCGACTTCTGAAGAAATGTGCCAGAAACTGGAAAGTTTGATTTTGGCAGATAGGCGAATGAAGGTGTCGAGATTAGCGGAAGAGACAGGCATCTTAGCAGGAGCAGTTTGGACCATTATTCATGAAACCTGGACATGTCCAGGGTCAGTGCAAGATGGGTCCCAAGAATGCTGAATCCTTTTTAGGACACTCGTCGCCAGTGCTGTCAAGAGAACTTGGAGCTGCTCACTGAGGGTCCGGAACTTTTTTTAACGTTGGTGACAGGAGACGAGACTTGGGTATATCACAGAGATCGTGAGTCCAAAATGGAGTCCATGCAGTGGAAGCACAAGACTTCCCCCACCCCTAAAATGTTTAGGGTTGAAAAATCTGCTGGCAAAGTCATGGCAACTGTTTTCTGGGATGAGAAGGGACTTCTGCTTTTATAATTCATGCCACAGAAGAGTACCATAACTGGACAGACCTATGCTAACACAATTACCGCTTTGCGAGAAGCCATCAAAGAGAAAAGGCGAGGAAAGCTCTTAGCAGGCATGCTGCTCCTTAATGACAACGCGCCAGTGCACATGTCTGCAAAATCTCAAGCTGCCATTCGGCAATGTGGATTCCAACAGCTAAATCATCCACCTTACAGTCCAGACCTAGCTCCCTCGGATTATTTTCTATTCCGAGTTACGAAAAAATTTCTTCGGGGTAAACGATTTTCAAGCGATGAAGAAGTCAAGGAGGCAGTCACGACCTGGTTTGAAGAGCAGTAAAAAGATTTTTTTCCAGGGGGATAAAGTCGTTGCAACAAAAGTGGGCGAAGTGTATTGAGTTATTAGGGGACTAAATTGAAAAATAAAAAATATTTTTTTGTGATAAGTTGTTTCCTTCTTACTCAGGTAGATAAATTATTGAACACCCCTCGTACTGTTGTGGTGAACAGCCGGAGAGAAGTGTACAAGGCAGGGAATGTAGCCCCTTGCGGAAATATTTAACTCATTTTATTAAGCAGTGTTATGCTGCTGGAAAAGAAACTAATTGTCGCCCATTTAGTTTTAAAAATATTACATTTTTGAGTTCCGGATAACCAGCCATCGACCTTCATTGATCCAGATGACTCCAATCCACTTCGCTCAACATATTTATTCTTCATCTGCAGTATGTTATAAGCCATTCTCAGACTTGTTCCTTTTCGTTGGGCGTTGGTCTGTTCGTCTTTTCCTTGGTCGACCTACGTTTCTTCTGCCAGTCGGAATATATCCATGGACAAGCTTGAGAATTACAAACCGAAAGGACACGAGTTCGATTCCCGATGGTGTCATTGGAATTTTTCATTGACATACTACTTCCGTCCCCACTATGACCCTGTCGTCGACTCAGCCTCTACCAGAAATGAGTACCAGCAATATTTCCTGCATTGTTAACGCGGCCGGAGCGTAGGGCTGACAACCTTATCACTTTCATATACCGATTGTGTTGAAATCTGGGAGCCTCAGCTTTTTGGATCCCTCAGGGCCTGTGCAGGGATTGCTTTACCTTTACCTTACAAACTTGAACATGCGTGTATCAGTTATTCTCTATACACGTTTTGTCCATTTTTTTCACATCTAGAATCCACAATCATTTCATTGGAATCTTAAATATTGTACCTAACTTTTATCTTGCTTCTCCATGGGTTTTATTTTCATATGAACTAGATTCTGTAGCTGACCTCGAAAAATTTACCTCTTCAATCTGAGTTATTTCTTATGCTATTTTAGTAAAATCCAGTTCTTCTACCTGCATACGTGCGTTGGTACGGCCATTATGTAAGTACCTCTTTACTTGTCTTTAAACACGTATCGAATTTTTCCACATAGGCCTATATATTTCATTAACATTTATTTTTACATCAGCCTCCAATCTACGCCTATGTGTGACAGTGGTGTCTCCATTTCGGATTTTAGTTTGTTTCACAGGAATGTAATCTGTGTCACTCGAGAGACTTACATATATACTACAGCACATTATAATATAAAGAGCCCGGTCGGTCTGTAAGAAAATTAGTGTATATGGCATATATTTTCTTAAATGAATAACCTGCACTGGCTGTCATTACATTAGCGGAGTTCGTCGCCCGAAGTTGATCATTGTTTCATGGAGTGAAACAAAGTCTTGGCGATAATAAATTCAAAGGCGATCGCAAAGTAGTAAGCTTTATGGCAGGATGGCTGATAAAAGAGGACAGGGGCTTTTGTCAACAGGAAACAGAAAAACTTGTCTCACACAGTTGTGGAGGGGACTTTGCGGAAACAAAGTGAGATAGCAGGCAGTACAATTAAATATAAACTGTTTTCATTACATCTGAAAAGTAAGAATTTTCTGAACGATCCCTCGCATATCAAAATGAAGATGTCCAGTGTGTGGACTGAACCTGACCGGCTCACAGCGTAGGATCTATTTGCTGATTCTTGTGAGCAGGGGAACGAGCCTTTGAGGGAATTTCTTGATCGTCTGAATGTCTACTGTCATGCTGTAAAGAAAGAGTTTAGTGAACGAAGTTTCCTTCCTACGCACAGCTGCTGGGAGAATAATGCATAATTATCATCCGTAGCCGAACAAGGTTGGAGAAATCTCCTGTAAATCTGGAAACATGGAACATCTGTGTTTATAGCTACCCACTCTCTAGCACGTGGAAGACGATGACACATCAGGGCTAAACCAACAGGAAGGGAAAGCTACTTCGTGGCTGCGTCCAAATCGATAGCATGTGCAGCCTGTGGTGCGAAACTAAATGCCTTTCTTAGAGCAAGTATTATGTGGAGCTAAACTATATAGTTCCTGTCGGTAGACATTAGTTAATTTAGACACGTATCCGCACATATAATGTTCTTGCATTAGATACATATTTATTTTACGTGGAAGCCTACCATCACTATCACTACCACCAACACAACTACCACCTGTACGTTTCTTCCCAATCCTTTTACAAACTGCGGTTCCTTTATCTCCGTCCTGAGCACAGTAACTGCCACAGAATGTACGAGTAGCAGAGGATGCAGTTGTTCTATGAAATACTTCTGCCGTGCTCGGTGCGGCGATAAAAGAAAGACCCTTTCGTTTAGCATTCTTTTCCCTCTTAACATCACACTTGATCTGAATTGGCATTGAAGTTCAATTCAATATTATAAAACATAGTGGCTAGACGCTTAAGAAAGCCATTTCGCCTCTGATCAAAGAATTTGTTCCATTCATTCTGAACACGTGACTTTGTTTTTAAATGAAGGTGCGCATGTGTATATAATTCTAAAATATCTGTCTTAGATTTCCTTCTCGTTTATCCAAATTGAAACATTTATAACCGCAAAATTATGTCATTCGAAATCGTTTTTTTGCGCCCGGCGCGAGTTATTACAATAAGCACCCCTAAGAGAAATTATGACATTAAAAATGGTTATTTTTTTTACTTTATCCCAATAATTCCAAATTTTAAGCACAAAAGTCACATGTTTTCATTTAAAATATCTATTTGGCCGCCCCTTTGCACTCCGGCGTCCGCAGCGACCGCACCACACGCCCATCCCCGGGCTACACCTCTGGTAATTCGGAAATTACTTGTGCAGTAAATTTATACATTTCGATTTTGATACAATTGTTAGTAATTCTTACACGTCTCACGCACTCAATTTGATACATAGTGCTTAGCCCGTCAAAATCCTTGGCCTTACGTCCATACAAGCTAATTTCGAATTCAATAAGCTGGATGTTCCGTATGAGTCACTTGGCTAGTGATCTTGTTGGAAGAACAGCATAAGAATTCAGAAAATTGTGGAATGGTCAACTTTCCATACCGTGCCTTAGTGCAGCCAATCACTTCTTTTTATTCCAACTAAAAGCACATAATATGTTAAACACATTTTCTTATCATCAGTTATCTCCTACGTGTTTCTATATTTGTTACACCATCTACAGGAAGACCATTGCATTCCTTGCTCAAAAACTATATGCTTTTTGTAATGTTGCTTATTGCTGCATTACTTTTGAGCAGTTTACACTTTGTGTTCTTATATTTGTTAATTAAATTTGCTTGTTGAGCATCGATTATTTTGAAGCTTTCCACATCATACATTCTTGTTTGTAGTCAATCATTTCTTAGTATTCCATCTAAATGCACATATATGTTGAATACATTTATTTATCACCAATTACCTCCTACATGTTTCGGTGTTTGTTACACCAAAAAGCATATAGTTTATGAACAAGTATGGTATCCCTGAAGATGGTGAAACGAATATCGAAACGTGTATGAAATAATTGGTGACCAAATATATATATTTAACATATATGCATTAAGTTGGAATAAAAAGAAGTGATAGACTTTGACATCTTTCACATATAATCTGTCCTGTACATCATAGCTACAGGTATGATTATACAGTTTACAAACACTTTAGTAATTTCGTGCAGAACATTGTAGTAAGTGATATGCAACGTAATTGATTAAAGATTATGTTTTGAGCTTTACCCGTTTTCGCAGTTTCTAAACACATCTTCACGTAGATAAGTCTGAGGATATTCCTGCCGAACTCAAATCATGCCTCTCATATTATTCCCCACGCGAAGCATTATTTCTGTATATCACAGACGGTATGCCTTCTGAACCTACCAAGGGACATCGAGTTGCAGAGCTGAAATCAAATTTTTAACGCCCCTTTTACGTTTCTTCTGACCTTTACGACTTCAGACCTCAAATACATGTCCAGTTGTAACGTACCCACACATACGCACTCGTTTTAATACCAGATTTTATAGATTTTATTAAAATCGATTTGCTAAAAAGCACCAAAAAAAGCATCTGGTAAAACCATTCCGAAGCATCCTGTTACATCTTTTACGTCATTGAAATTTAATTTCTATAAATCGTGTTTTTCAATTTTTGATCTTCTGCGTGTGTGTTATCCTCTACTTCTCCTACTTTCATGTTTTTCTCTCTTTCCATCAGCTTGAAACTGGCTTATTTTTAGATTCCGTTTTGACGTCAGCAATTTTGTATGTGGTTGGGGCAGTAGCCTGTTTGCACCCGGACACGCGCCAAATATGAATAACGGCTCCCACCTATTAAATAAGAGGCTGTCAAATTCTATTAATCGAAGCCGTTTGTCATTTTAAAAGTTGTATTATATATAGAATATTAATGCGCACTAACAGCCAGCAGGCTTGAAATGAAACCCATGTAGCAACCAAATTCAAATGTTGTGGAGTGAAAATCAACTCCGTGCAGTAAAGCCCCTTAGAGAAGATGAGAGTCCATCAAATGTTCCAAGTAATTCCAAGTTTTTTATGGATCCAGACCGTTCAGTACTGTGATCACGCAAGATGATTTTTGGCCCTTGTCTTGATCCAGACTGCTGCAGTCTGCATTCTCTTATCTTGTTTCTTTAAACTGTCCTCCCATCTACGTCTGGGTCTTCCAGAGAGTCTCTTCCTTTTAAGAATTTTTACAAAAGTCTTTGTCTTCTTTTCTCGTATCTCGCATGCTTGCTACATGCCCACCTTATTCTTAGTAGTTTGCGCATTCTAATGGAATTTGATCGAGAGTAAAAATTATGAAGACCATGCTCTATTCTCTCGTTATTTTCTCTTTCTTTTGTAAAGATATTCTTCCCAGCACCTTCTTTCCTGTATCTGTCAATCTTTGTGTTCCTTGACTTGATAATCCACATGTCTCGCTAACACGTGACTGCCCTCAGTAGAAGATAAATTGTTTGGCTGTGTCACACAGCAGAATTTGCGTTCCTTTTTGCAAGAACAGCTGTCTTGGTAATCGGTCAGATAAAATAGTTTTATTAACGATGAAAAATTAACCATTTAAATTCTAGTAGCTTATATTTTACAGCCAGGTTTAGCAAAAAAAAAAAAGCTCTAAATTTTGCCCAAACAATCCATGTATTTTGACTGATTCTTGCAATAAACAGCCTCTATTTCCCCATACAGCAATAAGAGATATTTCGCTCTAATAGAAGCACACTTTTGTCTCAGTGAGTTACGACTGAATTATTATATATATAATGCAGAGTATTTATTTTTATTAACTTAATCCTTCCGGCCGCCATATGGTCCTGGGGGGCGACTCACCCTCTAACACAAATGAGTACCAGAAGTGTCTCTTGGCTTTTTAAAGGCCGCCGGTGCGAAGAGCTTACATCCTTACAACTTTCATGTATCGACTGTCTAGAAATACTGGGAGCTTCAACCTCCTTGGGCCCTGAGGACCTGTCTGGGCCTGTAATGTGATAGCTAATGGAGATTATTTGATCTATTAAAAAGGCTGATATTTAATAATTTTTGGAAAGAGGAACATAGGCATATTCTGATTCATATATTTTTACTACCATCCTGTCTTCATCCCTACCTCCCTCCATTTCTTCCCTCTTGCCCGTAATATTTTCCTTGTCTTCCTTCCTTCTCGGTGTTAGTATGACCATTTTATGTAGAGTGATGGTTACTCGAGAACTAAATTAAAAGTGAAAAAAATAGTGAACTTTAATTAGGCTGCATTTTAAAGCGTATTCTATAGACCTAGTACATCAGACGTACAAATATACTGCAGGGTACACAGTGATGTAACTAAAGAATACAGTTACTAATCGAATGAGATGGGATATGTGCCACGACATGACACACTTGCCTGTAGGTTGTGTACGGACGTGTAATAACGTTACTCTATTTTAAGGTATAATGTCGGTAAAAAAGGTACTTGTGCTTCCAAGGATTAACTCCACATGCGTGGAGACTGGAATAGACTTCTGAGTCATTGCAGCCCGCACATTAAAGCGTTACTCTTTATAATACTGAAAGAATCAGTTTCAGAGTAGTATTTATCTTTTTATTTACAATGACTAATGCAATTGCAAGATATTTGTGACGTAAACGCGTTCTTTCTGTAGCTGATTGACGTCTCACACACACTGGAGAGCATTTGCACAATCAATCAGCCTTCAGACACTGGTCAGTTCTATACTTGAGCATTGACATGCAACAGTCAAGTCCAGGACTATAGTGTTACTGGAAACAAATTTTCTTTCTTTCTTTCGTTCAAACACTTGAATATACAAAAAATGTTTCGTGTTACAAGATTTGATAGCCTTCATAAAGTAAAAGTATTGACACCAACAAACACTTCAACGTATATAAACAAGTTTTTCAGAAGAGGATTCTACTTTATGAAACTTTTATATCAGCGTTGTATAATATAGGTAGAAGATGTCAAAGCGGACAGACTTCTGAGGTTTTTGAACAACAAATGCTGCACTAACTCTTAGGTTGCTATACCTTGTTACCATTAATATAAATCAGGCTCACATTCGGATCAAATTCTGTGCAACTTGTTGTAGTTCAAATAATTTCGTTTGCTCCGTATGTTTCAGTCTCTCGGCTGTGTTGTCCCTCAACGTGTATATACACAGAAGAACGCGTTTCGATATGGCCTTAGTATCATCAGGTGCGCGTGCATAGTTACTCCTCGCACCTTCTCGACGTGGCGTTTAATTATTTTTAATATTGAAACCGTATGTTTAAATAAACTATCATTAATTTTTAGAAGATTTAAAAATTTAAAATAAACAAATTTGCAACTTCTGTAGGTTTCAGAAGCACTATGTTACATTTCGGAATATGTCACGAAGACTGAAGCGTTAGGACTGTGGTGTTTTAAATCCTGTAAACATGTCAGTTGTCAGTACACACACTCGTGTGTTAATCCTGTTGCTAGTTTGTGCTTTTCAAAGTCCAGGATCGCATGTCGTGGTGATTGCGATAAACTTTGTGACGTTGATTGCGCATTTAGTCGATATATTTCAGAAGCATATATTTCTTATTTCGAGTTGCTTATTGGCTCCTGCTGGTAGTGCACATGTTAAATGTGCATTAGCTAATGAAGGACTGCCCTGAGCTTGCCTACTGGATGACGGTGAGACAATACCGCAACGTGCGGCCTTGCATGTGTGTACTGATATATAATAGTGTATATAACAGAAGTGTATTTGACATTCAGAGGATCGTGCATCGTGATATATTCTTACAAATAAAAGCCAAGGAGATGCGCTATTTCTCAAATATATTTTGGTAAAGAAATCTAAATATTTCGGACAGATTTACTGTCCATCATCAGGAGTCTCAATACTGTATTCACAGCAATAGGTATTTGTCATACTAGTTATGTTGACTGTCTGCCAGCGAGGTCAGAGTTCTTTACCGAAATAAATTTGAGAAATAGTGCATCTCGTTGGCTTTTGTTATAAGAATATGACAGAAATGTATAATGAAAAATTTATATTAAGACCTTCATTTACTTACGAGATTATTGATTGTACTTCCATAAAACTTTAAATAAAGGTGTAAACTGGTGTTTGTTTCCTTCGGATAATTTATGTCTTTCAAATCAAGACCTTTCTTCCATATTGTACCTTAGGTTTTCTCCACCTGAGACAAATAAATTATCCTCCACCGGTCTTGTGTTTGCGTTACTTTATTGTTCCAAAACTCCTAGCACGATTTACGTATTCTATTTTCCTAATTCAAGTTATAATCATCAAATAAGAAGAGTTTCAGAAACGTGACAACATTAATGAAGTGTACATTTGATGGCATACAGCCCCATACGTAGTTTAAAAGCGATTCTTTGAAGTTCGTTTGCAATAGGAGTAGAAACCAAAATTAAATTATAGCAACAAACTTTGCTGTACATAATTCAATAGGGATACAAACAGTAGTTTCCGATGTTTGGATTACAGGTGCGTTCATTTCATGCAATAACATGCGGAAAACATTGAGATGTAAAAGGAAATATGGTGTAAAATCACTACTGTTGAAGGAAGAGTTGAGCTGCTGTCTGCTGTCTTATCTCCGTGCAGCAGATTTCTTCTTTAAACCCATACACCCTGTCGCCTTGTCAATAAATACTGCCATTCATTGAATGCGAATTTTCTTTACTCTATGTGAAAGAAAAGGCAATATTGTCCAGTTCATGCACTGAAATTTCTTTTCGAACACATTTTAATATTACTGTATCAATGTTTGATTTTTCCAAGCGGGCCTTCCCTTTGTCTGATTTCGGGAGGAGAGGCGAAAGTGAAATGTGTACAGGTTGCATGGTGTCTAGATGAAGCGACCTCTCACGCGGTTCTTTGATTAAGAAATTGGGGGTTTCCAGCCTAATGTTACTCGTACTTTCTGATTAGACTGTTTGTTTAGTAAGAAAACAGTCCTATGAATTTCTATGAGCTTATTCTTTCCCTGTGTATTTAGGCCCATATACGTGGAATAAACATCCTTTAGTAACACGTTACTAGGCATTAAATTGTTCGTGAAATTCACTTGACACAGATTTACCTAAATGTGAATTATAAGTGTTCATTACCACAGCTTTATGATGCAGCGACTGGTAACAAGTCGTTATAGCTTCCTTAAGCGATTATGCGGTACTACGGGAGTTGCCTGCATAGACACATGCTGAGAAAGACGTTGAACCTATGTGCAAACAGGCCAGACACAAACGAATTCAAAGGTAACGAATTAGTAGCATTTTTACGAAGATCGGTAAGAAAATGAGATCGACAATGCATATATATTGGGTTCTTGATTCTCAAATCTAGTAGTAACAGGTAGGTTTTATTGTACTACTACCCCAGTACTTTTCCTTACAGTCGACACCACAGTTGAGGCATTTTTCCTACTGTGGGTTGAGCTTCTTTTTCCCTGTGGATAGAAGTCCATGTCCCATGTTGTCAGCCATGGTATCACAAGTGTTGAAGCCTCGCGATCATTATTTTTCTTCGGGGTTGTGACCTGATAATCTTTCTGCGCCAGATCGGAGCTGCATGTGGGATGCTGCAAGGGTCTTTAGTTACGAAACCATACGTAATTGAAACTTATTTTCCCAACGACTGTGGTATATGTGTGTGAGCGAACTGTCATAGCCAGTCGGTATAGTGACTGGGAGACAGGCTGAACAGCCGAAAAATAGTAGTCCTATTTACAGAAGGGATGACAAATATTTCTTCTCAAAAGGGTCCAGACTTGTTCTGGGGGCCACACAGCCTTCTGTTTAATTCCTATACAGTTAAAGCGGACGGGGTTTGAAACTGACCACTCATCTGCACCTAGCACCACGGCTAGGAATGAGTGGAGCTCCATCCTCGCTTTTCCATAATACGTCATGACGTGCGCAGGAATAGTCTTACCTTTAATTGCATACGTACGTGAAGTTCAGATCAGTTTGTATATGAATCTTGAATTCCGCGGGGCAAGTCGCTTACTTGACAACTGTCTGGTTCAAATTTCGAAAGAAGTTGAGTCTGAATTCGGTTTCTGTCTCACTGCTTGTAACCCGATCAATTTGATAGAAGACACGGTAACATTATATACATGCATGCATGCATGTTTGCCTGTGTGTGTGTTTGTGTGTGTGCCTGTGTGTGTGTGTGTGTGTATGTATGTATGTACGTATATATGTACGTATGTATGTACATATGTATTGTGTATGTACGCATGCATGCATGTATGTTTGTATGTATGTACAAATGTATATTCATTTATGATGTGTTCTTCATTTAACACCTTTTAAATTTGTAAAGTTGCCAGTACGAATTGCCTGTTTTGTCCATATTTTAACACCTACAGGGATGACTGATGGTTTATAAAAATTCCTGATTTGAATTTTTGTTTTTCTGACTTGGTTGTTGTTACTAGTAGAGTAGTGTAAACGTGTCTGAATCAATTCTTAATCAATTTTAGCTCTTGTTCATATTACACGTATAACAGAGGACAAGAAAAATCATAAATAATGAACCACTGTCATAAAATGCTTTACTACATTCGTTACAAGCAATTTCTATTCGCCTTGTTTCATATAGGAAGAATGAAGTCTTATTCAATTTTCTGGTGTCATACTGTTTATCATAATATCTGACATCGTTCATAAATTGTAGACACACTGTACTTATCGTGACTGAATTAAATTTACGTTTGATATTGTAATATTGACAATAAGTAACCAAATAATAAGGAAACAGCCAGCGTCGTTTTAACGTAAGACTTCCTGCTCTAAATATAGCCAATGTTTATGTGTATGCAACATTAGTTTCTTCCGCATGCACATATTGCATCTGTCTGGGTCCCGGTTAGTTTTGTAGCACTTTGTCTTCATGTACTCTTTAAATGCTTGACTGCTGGCTAGACGTCAGTATTCGGAAGATCCTGCGACCGGCCACCTCGACACAGGGGTTTCTTGGTTTCCCTGTGCCTAAAAGCAAATGCTGAGATGGTTCCCAAGATTCCAAGTTGCCACTACATGCTTCTCATGTAGCCCTCTCGACTTAAGTCTAGTAGTAACAAATTTCATATTTTGTATACACGTAAAGTAACCACAGCCACCGGGTGACAACCCAATTGCAGTAAATAAATGTTATTTTTAAATACTGTAGTGTCGGGTGTTCACTTTTCTGTACAGTAAAATGCCAAGTTGCACAAATATACATAATGTTCGTATAATATAGACCAACAAAATGCACCTTTGTTAAACTAACATTTTAATTTTTACGATATCTGCTACATGTTTCGAACCCGAAGGTTCATTTTCAAGAAGATGGTTTTACGTTCGTGTTCTTGAAGACGAACTATCGGGTTCGAAACCTGTAGCAGACATCGTAAAAATTAAAATATTAGTTAAACAAAGGTTCATTTTGTTGGTTGATATTGTATGCTTATATTACAATACACGGTGCAAAAAAACAAACAATATGTAATGTTCCTCAGAACATGTGCCGAACTGAAAGTGGTTAAGACTTGGGATCTTAATGTCGTATGCACTGTGCATGATGTCATATTCAACTAATCTAACCGACTTTTCATGCACAAAAAAATTAAACACAATTGACTCATATTTTCTCTCCTACATATTTCGGCAATTCCGAGGTGCTGTCATCAGGGAATCAACACAATAAGTGTCTCCAAATTATTCCAACGTATAAAATACTGACATACACCACTGACCCTCCGGTGAAGATTGTGAGCCCCTTAGCACAACATAAGTGGAGCTCAAAAAACTTTCTCTTGTTTTTTACATTGTTTAAGATGTTAACATTTTGTGAGGTGATAGTGTGTTTTAATTGAAACTAGTGTGCGTCTTGAATTGTTGTGCTGTTATTCTTCGTCTTTGATCGATATTCGTTTGCATTAGTCAGACATTCAAATATTTATGTGGTTTTCTGTATGGGGTGGGGCTCCCAATTTTGCAACTGACCCAGGCCTAAAACATGTGTGTATATATATATCTATGGATTTTGTATGTCACTGAAACAAAATACAACATAATCACTCGCTTTTACCTTTTACACTTATGTTTTATGGACGAGGGTGAGAGTGAAATTACTTAAATCATTGGAAGGTCCTGCGTTTTCGAGTTGGAATAAGGATAAATAAAAATAACTGGTCTGAGTCCCACAGGCTTGTGGAAAAAGAAGAGTGGAAGGACGGAGACAACCTTGTGTTATTTAAGGTGTGTCGCTAGGCAAAGTGTGAGCGGCTGAGCGGCTGACATCCTCCTCCAGTACTCAGACAATATGTGATAACATCTCGGTGCTGGATAAATCTGTATTCCGGAACAAACTGTTTGGTTGCTAAAGGAAAAATAAGAACAAATGAATGTGATAGGCATATAACAGTGAATTTATGTTCTGTTGACCATGCATCCTTGTACGGTTGTAAATAAAGCTAACTTGTTGCACAGTTCATTTTAGTACGTTTAGTTCTTTTCTCGACATGTTTCGGGCGACTATGTGTCCGCCATTAGGAGAAATAACTGTATCTGTGCGACACTTGGTATTTGTTACTCTGTGTGGATGACTGTCTGGTATGCAGGTTTCAACCAACCTGCATACGTCATCCACACAGAGTGACAAATTCCAAATGTCGCATAGATACAGTTATTTCTCGTGATGATGGAAACATAGTCGCCCGAAACATGTACAGAAAAGAACTAAACATACTAAAAAAAATTGTGCACCGAGTTGGCTTTAGTTATAACATTATATAGCAGTGAATTTGCATCTACTTTACAATGAGCAGGATGGTTATAAACTGGCTTAATAATTTCAACAATTTTTCCATTTATTTTCATTCATATTTGGCTGTAGAACTTGTACTAACTCTATGCTGTACCCGAAAGTGATTTATTACTGTCTTTGTCACCAAGTTTAGTTATTTTTTTCCTTGTCCGTGTCATAGACAAGCCTCTTAGTCGCCGAGTTCACTCACAAGTGCTTGAATGGGGGATTTGTTGTTGACTAAGTGGTGCTGAACGCGCTTTGCTCCCAGTACTTCCACCCCTCCCCCCGGCAACTATTATTCAACTACAGCTCTGTATTCATTCGTCTGTCATCTGGCATGTTGGCATGTGAACAATGAAGCCCGTCAGAAGCCACAGTTCCACAGAGACAGAGTCTCACACCACCGCAACAATAAATTTTCTCCAATGAACATCACTTTTCTCAACAGTCGGTGTGGTAGTCCATTTCATCAACATCCTGGGTCGCTTTAGACAGGAATCTGCGAAAAATATCCTCCATAGGTTATTTATGACAGCAAACGTTGTAGCAAGGAAGATTCGAATAACACATAGCGACTGGAAGAAAAAATGACTGAGAACTGTGTTTTTTGAGTAGTGGCTATTTCTTACCGACGTTTCGGGACAACTTATCGGTTCCATCTTCAGACGTTTTGGACTCTTGACCCCTAAAGAGGGACCGAAAAATTGTCCCGAAACGTCGGTAAGAGATTACCACTACTCATGCGCAGAACACTTGTTAGAAAAGACTTGATGACAGTTTGTTCTGTCAGTCTATATCCCTACACGTCTGCTTTCGGCATGAACACAGCTGTAAATTTTTAAAGCTGTGAAGTGAGTTTAAAATTACTGTGTATACATTCTGCTCGCAAGACTGGGCCTAGTAGGTTTAAACTCTTTTGAGTGCCAAACACGACTTCGCGGAAGACGCCAGGCTTTACATTTCACATTTTCAGTGCAAAGTGTTAGGTCTGGTCGCGCTGCCTCAAGAGGATCCAGCGCAGTAGGATTTAAAAGTCATCGCTTCCACATCCTTACAATCTGTATTTTTTTTAACAATATTTTAACACTTTCTGCACATTTATGTTGCGATTTGTTTTACATCAATATAGCATTTAAGAAATGTCAGATGTTGCCCGTTTGTTAGGTACCAGTGGGCTAGAAGTCACCAATATTTGAAGCTATAGACCAACACATAATTTATTAGCATCAACTCTGAATACAGCCATATGAATATAAACAAGATCTAACAGCAGCAGTCATTAATATGGAATAGAAGAGTTTGCTTCAAGAATCGTTACCCTTCTTATCTTTGGATGGCAAGTAGCCATTAGATATTTGACATTTATATTTACCCTTCATCTCAAATCCAAAGCCAAAGTAAAATCTTACCACAAGATTCTTTTTCTTCCCTACAGTATGGCTTTCCGAATACAATGTAAATGAGGGCGGAAACATGTCAGAAAAATATAAAGTACCGTGCAGTGCGCGCCGCGATTCGCAATGTGGTTGGTTCCACGCCAAATATCAGTCCTTAGAGAAAATCCCGTGTCACATTGTAGTATTAAGAAGTTAATTATGTATTTAAAAGATTATTGAGTATGGAAGAGTGTAAAATAAGATAAAGGCAGGCAGAAGGATATTTTGGAAGCTGTTATGCAGAGAAAGCAAAAAAAAATCAACACAAGTAATTCAGTATTAACTTTTTTTTTTAATACGAGTTAATCATTTCTACTAAATGACTGCAGCAGAACTCTCCAAATATAAGGTAACACTTATCTTGAAGTTTGGTTCTCGATGTTGAATAAAAGCGAATGTTACGACAGCGCCGACCACTGTATGCGCGCAACTGAATGTACGTTCTGGCACGGTTTGTTTCTTCGCATTATCTTGCGACATCGTACAGCAAAATGAAAGTTGATTGAAATTTTTTTTTCGCAATGATAAAAATACTTGGTGCGTAGTATCTGGTCCTGCGTAGAACGCTGCAGGCTCTGTATTGTAGTAGACATCTTAATTTTTTCCCCAGTGCCATCGCCTGGTCCTTTAACATGTGATTTCGTGAGAATGTTCAATTCTGCGTTAATGTTGAATTCCCTTATGTAATGGCTCTGATTCCCATAATGCTCCCAGCTTTAATCCCGATCGCAAACTAGCTAAAAGCGACTTTTAGCTTCGTCATGCCTGTCTCTGCACTTGGGACGACTCGCTTTTTATAGAACGGATATCATAAAATTTGATTAAACACTTTATTATCCAACTAATGCACAATATATAATTTATAGACACAATTAAAATTATAAAATATTTAAAAGTGTTCCAGCATGTTTCGGATCACAGAGGATCCATCATCAGGGAGCCTTTTACAGTGCTTGGCTAAAAATTACAAGAATGATTCTATCGTGTCCGTTGACATGGACAAGGTCGGTGTTATGACAGCATATTCTGACCCGTTGTGCGTGTGTGTAGTTCACTGTATACGAAGTGCCTTCCTATACAGTGAACTAC
>Ga0123352_10008967_pt1 | contig 15612 bp, 7 predicted proteins | sample TergutLab28metaG_FD_89700 | JGI IMG/M metagenome (GOLD analysis project Ga0123352, IMG submission 89700) | Labiotermes labralis P1 segment gut microbial communities from Petit-Saut dam, French Guiana - Lab288 P1 | ecosystem: Host-associated > Arthropoda: Insects > Digestive system > Gut ... | reverse complement strand
TTAAGTCACTTACAGTGCTAGAAGTTTCTAGTTGAACGGAAGTTATATACATGAATATTTTCTTATTGGTAGGTACGGATAGCACTGCACTTGTAAACAAACTAAAAAATAGTTGAAAGGGCCACCACAAGATGTACTTCCCAAACCAACTTGTGGCTCTTTCATCTGTTTTTGAGTTTGTTTACAAGTGCAGTGCTATCCGTACCTACCAATAAGAAAATATTCATGTATATAACTTCCGTTCAACTAGAAACTTCTAGCACTGTAAGTGACTTAATTAATTGCATTTTAAATTGGTTTTTTCAATGTAAAATTGGATGCTGAACTATTTTAAACTTTATTGTAAACGATGTGGGATCCCATAGAGTGCAGGCTTATATTGTACCTTGTATATGTTCTGCATTGGCCTGATGGTAGCTATTTTACGGCCGAAATATGTAGCCATGTTGTAACTGATATTTCGTCAATGCGTTGATATACATATGCTGTTTTAGACGGTAAAATACACGTATTTGCTGCTGCACAACGGGATGGCCACTATCAAAAACGTATTTACATTTATTAATATTATATGAATGTGACGCAGTGAGCTGGAGGGAAAGACAAAAACGTTAGAACGTCACCTGTCTAACAGTCTGCATATTGCAGGCAGTAACAGGAGATGATGATGATGATGATGACGACGACGACGATGATGATGATGATGACGACAAGGTAAAGTTGCAACTCACAGCAGCACTGAACCAACAAAATGCACAAAACTGTTCCTTAGATACTAACATTGCAACATCATAATGAACATTGCAACATCACAATGAAAACTGCAACATCACAATGAACATTCTCAGGAACAAGTCCGTGCAAATATTTGGTTTAGTGTCGTTAAACCAATTATCGATAATGCACGAAATGAACACTATAAAGATAAAGTTGCCTGTGCCCTTATTGCATCAAACAGCCATCTCTGTATTTAAAGCTGCGAATGTGTACTTACACGCAGTCTTATACTTGGTGTCAAATCAAGGCGAGTCTTTAGCTTCACGCTACGACTGCTTTAACCACCTGCACACTGACTACGAGGCTGGGTGAGGCCAACAATCGGTAGGCAGCAAGAGCACAAAGTCTGAACACTGGCACAGTCCCTACAGTACTGCCTAACACAAAGGCCTCGTTCGGTTCGTCTTGCCCTCGCAGCCTTCCACATATCGCGTTAACACATCGTACGGCCGCACGTCGTATGACTGCAGACGGACCACCGACTTCGGGCCGGGCAGTCGGCGCAGCGCTGCGTGGGGCACCACCTTCCTCACCGAGCGGTGAGATTCAACACGGCGGAACCGAGTCTAGATACCGCGAGAATTGTGCGCATCGCGGGTACAGCGAGATGTGCAAACCACCGTTCTGACTGGCAAAACGAGAAATGGTGCAAAGCACCAGCCTGGGGATCGCATTTTCATTTATTTCTTAATATATTACAATACATTATGCTTTGAAACAGTGGTTAATGCATGTAGCACCTTATATAAACAGAGAAAATTTGTATGCTACCCACACACTATATTTACATGTTTTGTGTGGATCTCAGAACAAACAGCGATTATTTCCCTATACAACATTAACTGACTGGTTTTTATAACTGAGACGGAGAGTGTTTAAACACGGTTTAGAATAAAGTTAGTTTAGAAAAATCATAACCGTACGTTATGAGCGGAGTTAAACTCCACGGACATAGACGACTCTCACTCACATACCACTGCTTCACCCTAGATGAGTCACGATCAGTATCTAGTTTCTAGTATTACTAGGCCACTACGCACTACAGAGTTAACGTGTTTAGCAAGGTGTGACAGATGTTTTCCAGTTTGGAATAACGTAGAAATTACTTTCGAAATTTGCTCTTCGCGGTATGTGTGGACTCTGCAGGGCAAATCGCAACATTTCAGACAGACAGCATGTTCATCAATCTGCAGCCAACACGCATTTTAAAGTACAGTTATGCACTGCGATGAGCTCCGTCAAGCTGACATTACACAGGGTCCTTCTTTTGACAAATACCGAGTGTCATTTCCGACCACAATTCAGCCGCGCGTGTAAGCCGTCGGCTGAGGGGGCCAGTTGAAATGACAAACAAGCCGACAAAATACAATATAAAATATTAATGAGGTAAGAAAATGAGCCACATAGATTGGTTTATATGCGTTCAGCCTGGTATTTCTTAGTACATAATTAAGATCTTCGTGTACGACGTTTTCTCCGTGTTTCTCCGCAGGCACTTCTGAAAATTAACCAATTTTCATGAAAATTGAAATACAAACCAAGCCACTAGGGGATTTCTGAAGAGGAAATTTATAGTCAGATGCGATCGGTAATACTAAGATAGCGGAATGAAATTTCAGAGACGTGAACAACAGTGGTGCCGCCTACCTGTGTGTCTTGGTAAATCATCACTTACAAATACGCAATTTATGTTGAAGAATGTAAACTTACGATATCAGAGACAAATGGTTTTATGGCAGTGCCAAATGAATCACAGGAATTTGGCTGGAAGAGGCCACACACATGACTACACACTTTGCTGGAATAGTTTCTGCAAGAGTTGTGTGAAGTATCGTGTTACATGCGGTATTGAGAATGGAAACAGGAAGTGCCGTCGTGTAACGTGAACACATGAGAACCGCCCGGGAACCGAACCAGTCAAATGTTACAACAAAAGTGCTACAGAGTTGTCAGATTTATTTTCATGAGATAGATTTAAAACGCGGTCTGTTAATCCACCGTATAATGAGCGTCGGGAAGGGAACAAGCTAGTTCTGCCAGGTTGTGTCATCCGCAAGAAGTTGGGTGATGGCGATGAGATGCGATGCTGCCATCTGTCAGCAGGAAGGTGCTGCAGTGTGTTACTGCGTGTAGAGCAACTTGTGGAACAGCTGTTCACACTCTGCACTTGCACCCTCTCATACATGTTGTAACTACAGAATCACTTGCCTCGTCCGCCCCACCAAACGCTGGAATCGAACTGCAAACATGTGCTTCCTCCTTCTGATGGATTGTATATGTGTAATTACTGCGTGCATGTGCATATGCACACATACACACACACACACACACACACATACATAAAAATAACTCTCAGCAATAACTCAATTCTACAGCAAACTCTTACTGTCCTACCAAACGCTACCGACACAAGAAAAATTGGTAATATAATTTAATTCGGCTCTGCCATTCACAACAATTCGAAGCAAATGTCAAAGTTTTCGTAATAATAATAATACTACTAATAATAATAATAATAATAAGCCTACAATAAGCAAGCTCTACTAAATATACATACGAAATAAAGGTGTTAAAATACAAGTCAGCGATAAAAATGAAGTAGACAAAATCGAGGACAGAATATCGTTGTCAAGGGTTTCGAACACACAAATCTGACAACTGTCAAATTCTGTTCGCTGCACCATAACAACCAAGTTTTTTTTCTCAGCTATACAACCCGACCTGAAAATCGACAAATGCAATGCTGCGTCCTTATTTTGATGTTGCATCCGTTTTACAGTTGAAGAATATCACTAAAATCATGACACAGAGAGAAACCGCGAATATTGGAAATGGCGGTGACGTGGAACTAAAGTCATGCCATCTGCTCATCGCTACAAGCACAAACATTACACACAATTCTATGACATGATTTGTGAAATCAGCAACTGTTTCTTTAACGTGATTTGAAAGTATTTAACAGCAAATCAGCCTCAAACATGCTTCTGCGATATATCGTATGCAGAGCCCAATACCTCGTTCGAACCCAGTGGTCACTATATGTACCGCCGATTTAACATTCACAATTCTACGTTCTGCCCACACAGTGTAATTAAAAAATGAAATCACAAGCTTTGTCCAGAACGCTATTTTATGTGTTTTGTGTGGATCTGAGAACAAACAGCGATTATTTCCCTATACAGCATTGACTGACTGGTTTTTATAACAGAGACGGGGTGTGTTTACTGTGCGATACGGACTGAGTCTTTAAATATAATTCAGATGAATCTTAGACTTTAAACAGTTAAACCGACTAATTCTAATTTAATTCAGTTGCTCGTCTAAGTCTAATTTCAAGGCGAAGATGCTAAACACCAACATCATTTTCACATCTCCATAAATGTTAATACCTACTGATTAATTACTTCCGTTGTTTCAGCTATTAGCAACATTAGCATTCTCTATCCGAATCAAAATGAGGCTTTATACTCAACAACTAGACGAAACGGCAAATTTTCAGTTCGGTATAAAATTTTGCCGACGGCAAAAATAATAAAAAGGTTGTTACCTGGACAATCACTTGTATTGAAATTCCGCACAGAGCGGACCTTTGTCAAGCGAAAGAGAGCTTTCATTTAGAGCAGAGCGAATTTCCAATGTATAAAACAGAATCTGGTATCTGCATTAACCATCAGATTAAATTTAAACTTTCATGTCGATTAACATAAGGTCATTCAGAGACACTCAGCAGTGTGGATATAGAAATGAACAGAAAATACGCACAACGAACTGTGAATACGATTAGCAATTCAAATTTGCCTTTACTGCAAAGACAAAGTTTCATACAGATACTGCGCTGATAATCTGACACATGTGGCAGTAATGTTCGTAAAAACACCCAGCTGCCTTTGGCAACGGACATTTGCACAGCACAGTACACAGTTAGGCAATTATCAAGTCTAACGTTTACAGTATTTATAATATACCTTCTTTGAAATACATTAAATTTTGTCGAAAATTTCAGCACAAAATTTATTCACCACGAAACTTGAAAACTTCAAAATTGTACAACTGAAATGTATTTAAAATCTATTTTCATTCGAAATAGTTCACACGTCCAAAACAAAAAATTTGAATATTTATGAAAAATGTAGCACTCACGTAGGAAGTGTCATGTTTTAATCGGCTGCATGACATTTGGCCTTCAGGCGTTAAAAAAACCAACTTCAAGCGTCTCCACGTTTCGTCTGGTAACACAAAACACGCTAATGCCTACCCTGCCGTTCCCTCAAACGTCCAAACCGGCTCCTGGGCTCTCCCAGCCTACCCGATGGGGTTTATGTGCCAGATGACCACTCGCCTGCAGCCCATGACGAGGTAAAGAATGAGTAATGCTGTACCTTTGATTCCCCAGGGACAACTTCACTTTCTTTACAACCTGTACGCTCATCCCACCCTTGACAACTCAGAAAAATTGCAATTTTGTAATAACTGTGTTACCGCATGTGCAGCCCTTCTGTTTATAAATTCCCACGATTACATTTAGAATTACATGGCCCTGACGTCGGGGCTTCTTTTCCATAGACCGAAATGTCGTAACAAAGTCTGACGGTCTGATAATGTGCGTGCATGCAGATTCCCGGACATTTCACTCAACATTCTACGCTGCTGCCCGGTGGCAGACCCTACCGATATCTCTTATTAAATTAAGTTACTGTTTGATATTTGACAGGAAAATCTGCTTTCAAACCCGACACTAACGCCGCTCTAATAAAATTCCAATCATCATTGACCATTCGCGATCAACATAAACATATCAACGGAACACAGCCTAATGCCAGATCATCACTAATATAGTGCAGTAACAAACCAGCTCCACGTCACCAAACACTCGTCATCCTACGTAACTGCATCTCTGAACATAACTGAATTCTACAAAAATGTTTTTAGCTCCTCTGAAGATACGACAGAAAATCGGACGCACAAAATGGCGACGACGCGCCGAGTAACCGCTGTCGACGTTACGAAACCTCCTCTTCCTCCTCCGAGGCGACGTCGGGTCTCCTTTACCGCCCCCTTGGACTCCCGCCCTAAAAAAATACTTGCAAGAGCCCCCCCCGTACCCCTCACGACGCGATTCCCAAGACACTATAAGCTCTAATTGATACAAATTAGCTCTGGTGTCCCGGTAAATAATAGAACTAATTAGATCAGAAACCAGTATCAACGAACACTCATACTTTATAAGCAAAATTCAGCTGAGGAGGAAGGAGCTGCACGTCCGCCCTCACTGCGAAGACTGGCTAATTCAATAATTGGAAAGCAATCTAAGCGTGAATGGTACAAGTAAAAACTGTTAATTTGTGCGTAATGAAGTAGAACGGGGGAGGGGGGTGGGGGCAGACAATATCCTAAAAATATCGTCTGCTTTTAAAACACGGCGCAAGTGAGATGAGCAGTTAAGGAAGACACAGTATGGCCTCCTGACGGAAACCCGGCGACGCTATTGTACTAAGTACGCGTGTTTTACACTAAATCTAAGAGGTTACTACATGCGCCATAACGTTTAACATTCAACAACTCCACGTTCTGCCCACACAGCTGTATTTATGTGTTTTGTGTGGATCTGAGAACAAACAGCGATTATTTCCCTATACAACATTAACTGACTGGTTTTTATAACCGAGACGGAGTGTGTTTACTGCGCGGTACGGACTGGATCTTAAACTATTTTCCTGATAGTTTTTGGTCTCTGAATTGTAGAGGAGCGCCGCAGATGGAGACTAACTATTATACAATTTCGCTAAGAGCCAGTTCCATCCTTCACTAATCGTAAGAAACAACAAATGAAACTTTAAAAAATTTGCCAAAGGTCGTACAATATGCATTCAAGTACTGCGAATTTTCAACCTGCTGCTCACATGAGTTGGATTATTCACGGACAGGCCTTCTCAACTCGTAAAGGAATTTGAATCTTGGCCAAAATATGTCCGATTCAGACGTTCTTACCATTTGCTCCTTTCCGAATTCTTTCCGTAAGTACGTATAAAAGACAATTTCATACAAAATATATAAACGAAAGTCCTTAGATTTATTTAATCACGTGTACAAACTAATTTACAGCGACGTACCGCACCAACAACAAGCATCTAGTACTCTCTACACACTATCTGTTGCTCGCTACGTGTTTCGGCAACAAACTGGCGTCCTCGTGTCTTAATTTCGCTGTCTAAACACTTTTAGTCCCTGTTACAAGGCACCAGCAGTTCCACGTCCCTCCCAAAGTAGCAGATAAAACCAAACAACAAGCAGCACTGCACAGCTGTTGTTCGAGCGCCAACATGCGGCCGGCCGATCACTTGCTAGTCCACCGTACATCGCACGGACTGCTGTCACATTGCTAACAGGACCCTAAGAATGGCGACAACTACCGCTACTGAAACGTCAGTCCCGTTCCGGCCTCACGATACATTTTTAAACAGAGCAACAAGGCACGTTAGGAGCTTATTTTTCAGCAATGGCGAAGGACTCAAAATTTACTGGATTGTAAACAGTAAACGAAAGGTTCGAGTGGATTTTGGAACAAGAAATCGGGAACCTAAAGTAGGTTGAACAGCGTAACAAGAACACATCAATTCAGAAGCAGGACCGCACAAAGGGAAGCAAAATATGTGAAATGGGCGTTTGGGGTAAACCGGATACAACTAAGTTGCTGTTGTTCAGTGCGCAGTTCGTCATACAGACTGCTGCTGCGAAATGTGGCACAAATATTACTGCCCACGAAAGGCGCCATATTCTTCACTAAACGCTCCTATCAAGCAATGGTCATTGCAATAGCATTTAGCATCTTTCGCAAGAGACAAGCGAAGAAACAGCGCGAATCCTCACGCACTTGTTAAATGGTCTCCAAACGTCTGAGCTAACAGAAAACTGAAACAGCTCGACAAATATCTGTAAACCGAGTTGTGTCAGATGAGGTGAATATTCTGACGCAGCCGGACGCACAGATATTTTAATAGGCACTCCGCTGTTAACAATAAACGCCAGTAACCTGTTCAGTTATATTTCAAGAAAACACACCGCTGTTAAAACCCGTGTTACATGTCGCTTTGTATTCTAGAATACTGCTCATACATGAAACACAGGCATGCAATTCTAATAACCTCGTTTTACTAAGGAAATCACTACTTAAAGTGAGACTGAGCTTCAAGCTGCGAATTGTCAAGATTTCTTACTTTATTTAACAAATATCGTTTGTCACCTCAGCCGACGGAAAATGGCAAAAGGCAGTTGAACAGGTATTCAAGATTATCGCAAATTAATCATAGCAGTCTCTGGACACTGAACAGTCTGTCTGTGCCCACCTCAGAATCCGCACAGTTCCAGTTTTAGGAGAACATAGACGTCATAACGCGGACCCGACTTCAAGACCAATCTTTAAGTGTCTACAGACAGCAGCAGCAGCAATACGCAATGACTTACAATTGTCTCGTTTTCCAAACCACTTCGTCTTCCTAACTGCAGTCAGTCAGTCAGTCACTATCAGCACTGTCAGCACTTACAAGTGTTCACCCTTGAACCATACCGCTCACAGCCACAATGCATGCCAGCACCGCGCACTACGTGGGGGTTAGAACCTGCCTGCGACGACATTTCCTATTCAAGTCGGGGAAGTACAGAAACATAAGAAGTCTCCAAGGGAAGACGTTCTTGGCTTCAGAACGTACCTACGGCACGGTACAAGTGTTATTTCATTGCTCATTACCCTGGACACCACTTTCGTTTACTAACTGAACGCAAAGCAATGTACACCAAAGTAAAGTATGAAGTCACTCCAAACAGCTTCGGCATTGCTGCGCCATCCTGAGGCACTTCTTACACCAAGTGCTGACAACAGCTAAAATATGAAATGTGTCGAAACAAGCTTCAATGGTACAACGATATACAACTGGGTATGTTGTAAGTGCATGTAGCTGGTTTAGTAGTAGAAAATAAGTTGATTCAAATGCAAGGAGTGGGCAACTTCAAAATTTTATTATTTCTTCTAATTGACTTTCCGACAATCCATAACACGAAACAAGTATAATTTAGAAACACACAACTGGCATAAAGCTGTTATCTTAATTTAATTTTCGTTTCAGATATCAATTTTAAACGGGGGCAGTTAAAATGGGTCAAAGAACCTTCCGTAACCTTCGCCAGAACACAGCGCAGGTTCCTTATTATGCTACAATACATATATTGTCGAAATTAAAGCAAATCAGAACATTCTCGCACGTGACTGCCAAAAACATCAGACAATTCGATATTTAAAATACAGTGGGTGCCTTCTTCGACAATGTAGCTTGCAAAGCGAGGAAACTAAACGCAACAGAATTTCGAAACAGCACATTCTGACGACGTGCAATCGGCCGAATTTTAATCGTCCTACGGCAGTATTCTTGCAGGGGCACAATGTGCTGCTTCACAGCAGCAGATACTGTTGTTCATAGCCGATACATCAAATGTTTAGCTTCGACACACACACACACCACACACACACACACACACACACACACAGTCAGAACCGAGTGTTTTACCCGCTCAATTCAAAATACCATTTAAACAATCCGGACTAACTTATCTCTGAAACCGAAAACCAAAAACGTTTCTAGATTCGTTTTAAATTTGACCACCTGGAAATATTTGCGGACTGTTGCAAATTACAAGCACATTTCGAGACAAACAATACTGCACTGCGCAACACACTGCACTGCCACCTTTACATCGCACATTCCTGAAACGTCACTCGTTTAGTCGTAACAAATTACAGTTTTCATAATGACAAATAGATAAAACAACAATAAACCTTCCAGCGCCTTCCAAAAACTTCCTACTATAAACCTAACTTCGCTTCATCACGATTCAGAACATACAAAATCCTTAAAATATGTCAAATTCACTTAATTACAACACACAGCTTTATTCAATAAACTTAACTTATTTAACACTACTAAGCATACAAAAGTCGGAAGAACCTTCCGTCTTGTGACCCCCGATTTCCGAAATAATATTGCTGTTGGACGGTTCCCAGGCTTCACCCGTTGGTCTTTGTGATAAAAGCAACATCTAGATAAAGATGAGTGTGGAGAAACGGGGCAATAATGGTAACAGGGGGACACCGAATTACTTGGAGGAAAACCTGCCCCAGTGCCAATCTGTCCACCACAAATACCACATTGGCTAGTCGGGGATCGAACTCGGTAGCCCGTGGTGAGAGGCCGGCGATAACCGCCTTATCCATGGCACAGCCGATGAAGAATGAAACCAATCTGAATAGCACAGAGAAGTTCAGTTGCGACCCGACAAACGGTCGGTCACACGGCACCTGCAGTACGCAGTCTAACCGGGTTGCTCCGATAAACACACCAAGCACATGAGGCACTCCGTGGACAAACGGCAGGCTCTTACTCACGCAGCAGGCCGTACCGGTGCCAGAAGAGCCTCGACTAGATCAAATGACCGCCCGATCCGTTCCTTGCTGCACCCCGCCGCCAGGCGCGAAGTGGCGGGTTGCGTATCTCCTTACAAACAGACTGCAGCGCGTCTCACATAAATACAGCGTCGCTAAATTGGCACAGAATGTTTTACAGTTATAAAAATGAGTCTTTCAAAATTACTGAGAATAGCAATGTTACTGCAGCGCACTGTGTCGTCGGGATTATCTCACGTATCAGATTGTTTCCCGCGGATTATAAGAGGTAACGGCAGTGTGGTTTCGAATTTCGGTTATTTTGTTTCTTTGTTTGTTACTTTCTTTCTTTGTTTGCTTGTTAGTGACATAACTCACTGTAGCCCAAACAGGCTATTCAGCGACAGATTTAGGACCCTAGCAGATGGACACCGAGAACTCCCCCGTCCAATCGGATTATTTAAGTAGGTACCCCTTTTATCTTTTTTACCTGGTGATGGAAAAGAAACGCGCTTCCGAAACAGTGTTCAATTTTCTTAGATTTAAAACTACGCGCTATGAAGAAGTGAAAATCTTGACTGGTTTGAAACTATAAAATATACGTTAGCTGTTCGAAGTCTAGCGAGTAGGCCTACCACTGCTGTTTCTGCCTGGACAGGAGTCATTTAAATAACAAACAAAAGACAGCCTGAACATTCAGATCGTGTGGTTGCGACGCTAAGTAGCAGGGTTATTATTTCCCGACGTTTCGGAGAAACGCAGGCCTTAATCTTCAAGGGTCAATAAGTAACAGTTTTAAAACTCCTTGGCCGTCAGAGTATCCATTCTGCAGGTGAACTGCCCTACACTGTGTCGCCCTGGATCGCAGTAAACACGTACTGTGAGCGCTTGTGAAGTTCAGAGGACTAGAAACTGAGTGCTGGCATCGTGAGACAGTCGCTACATTACTAAGCAAAGCACATGCACAATATTCAACGTTAAAATGTGGATTTGTAATCACAGCCAGTCTGTTTTGCCTTGATCCACGAAGAGAAATATCTTCTTCTTATACATAATTTCTTCTTTTTATAAAATTTAAAATATTCTTAACAAATTACAAACAACTTCAAAATCATCATCATTATCATCGGCGCCTTCATTCACTTCACTGCATTCAATGTTTATTTTGCACCCAATTAGTAAATTTCAATTTATAATTAAAACATTTAGAGCCAAATAATCTATTTATCTTTATGCACTGCAGCCGAACAACTCCGTTTCTCTTAGTCTACGGATTTGGTCACCCGCAGTCCAACTCGGTTTCCCGTTCCGCTAACCACCTCTACGGCTGAATACATAACGGCAAATGGAAGTCACACGACCTTCTGGCGTGACCAACAATTCCGCATCTTGCAGCAGTTCGTGTTCCGGTTTCACGAGACCTGTCATCCGCGGAACTCTTTGTCACAGGACGGTATTTGTATTTAGGCACGCATCTGAACCCATCAGCGCGGTACCACGGAAACGCAATGTTTAAAACATAAACAAATATTTAACAAATACGTGCAAGAAACACGCGCTGAGCTAATCTAACTTTCCTTTGTCATGCAGAGAGTTTAGGTGCCCGACTTCAAACACTCAAGAAACACCAACCAACACCGGCTACATGCGACCGCGCAAATATTACGAGACTTATGGAATGTGCTAATATAGCAGCAAGTCCAGTATCCAAAGGCTATAGTGACAAATAGTACGGCCTATCGAACAAAGCAGCTACGGATATGTCGCACTTCTGCTGTCTGTAGCGATCTCCACGGTTCGTTTCTCGGTAGGACAAGAAAAATACGTCACTCGAAGTCGAAAATAAGCAGCGCACAGAGCAGAAGAAATTAAGAGGCTGCTTGCTGAGAGCAGCAAACACTCGCCTCAGGTCCTTCAAACGTGTCCCCTCGGCCTCACCCCATTTAGGTTCTTCATTATGCGATAAAGAGCGCCATTACCATTCTTGATGCAGGATTGCAGATGTCACAGATTGCAATCACGCACGACAGGAACAGCCCTCACCTCCTCTCTCAAACTCCCATCCCTTGCACAGTCTGATAAGGGACGTAAGGATAAAGATGGAAATGGGAACGGGTGCGAGAATTAAGAACTGTAGACTTGGCTATTGATTTCCGCTTCTCATTTCTTATCCGTCTTCAAGCCTCTGCACTGTAAGTAGGTCCATACGTAACGCCCAGCTAAAATGGTTTTCGTTGCTGCTTATAAATGATTTATTTTAAATTTAGAACTAAAAAACTAGGTTTAACCAATTTTTAATGTAAGGCTTCTGTAAGACTGCGATATCGACATTCACTACGATGGAAGTTGTTATATTTAGCGTAAAGAACAATATACTTCATGTGCGAAGAAATCTTGGTGCACCAAAACCCTATAAATTCCGGTGCTATGAAACTATTAAAGCCGAATGTCCTTCCTACGACTCGCAAGTGGCTCACAGCTACCAAAACACCCCACAGTATTCACTTCAACAAGCAGCATTTCGACACAGACCGAATGACAACGTATAACAACGTACCACGCGATTGTTGACGACACTCTCAAGAAAGGTGCACCCAGCGAAAGGCAGTGTGGAAGACCGGATCATTGGGACACGACGCAACGCGACGCGCCACCAGGCATCGAAATGCCCGTAGATTCACTTGTTTACGGGCAGCTATTCGGCACTTAGGTGTCGCGCTGTCACACTTCCAGTACCAATATCACTAACAGGGAGGTCCTGACTTCGCGTCGCGATGTCCCCACACCGAAACTCAGCAAGACTTACCGGTATCCGTGTGCTGGCGCGTCAGAGAAGGCAACGTGTCACTAGCTGGCACTCAGGCTACGTGAATCTAAACTGGGCTGATTCATCACTACAGGACTTTACTATCAACGACCAGATGATACCGTCTGTACGTCTTAACCACGCACGAAGCAAAGTTAACCGAAGTACTGATTGTCACGAAGTTCGTATTAGACATTAAGCAAATGCTAGACAAGACATTGCCTGCGCAGGAGTGAGTTAGTTACCAGAAGTGGGGAGACGAAGTATGAATACAACTAACTTACTTTGATGTAAAAGAAGAAAAGCTATATAAGGGTAGCGGAGAGGGAGGTATAAAGAGGGGGAGGGATGGAAAAAAGTTTTCAAAACTGTCATAAACTTAAGAGCAACCGAAACTGCGAAGTTGGCCTCCCATATTGACTCCAAGTAAGAAAGAAGTAACTCTGGAGGGGTGTGGTGTGGTAGTTGGAGGTAGTGTTGGTAGTTGAGGAACAAGAAGAACAAGTGGTAAAGTTGAGGAAGAGTAGGGGTGGGGTTGTTGGGGAGTTGGTCGAGTCAAAAGAAGAGACTTGGCACAAAGTTGCACGCCTTCCTGCTACTACAACTAACACTAGCACCTCCTCAGCCGACAAGAGGCAACATTTTCTGAAACCTTCTCAACAACTTAACTTTGTCTTCCGAAAACGAGAGAGAGACAGAACGAGGGCGAACGGCCTGTTCCCCGCTCCCCGTCAAACTACAAACTAAATCCCATCAAAAACTAAACTTTGCGCCTCGCCATATAAAAAGTACCCAAGTCCTTACCTCAGACGGCACAGCGCGGCCGAGGTGAGCATCGCCTGCCCGGCTCCGGTCTCTCTCGGGCTGCTTCTCCTGTCGACCGCCCGCCCAGATCGTCTTCCTCTGATCAAGTTGCTTTGCTGGTTGCTGCTACTACCGGTGGACGATGGACTTCGACGTCGTCGTGATGGTGGTCCTATAATCGTCCGGACCGCGCCGCGACGCGCCTACGATTATAGCCGAATGTAACCGAAGCAAGCCGAAATGGGGAGGAGGATATGTACAGAGAAGTAGGTAGGTAGCTATAGCGGCTGCTTGCTTGCTTGCTTGCTACTCTCTCTAACTATGGTCGAGAGCCTTGCCTCCAAGCTGTAGTGCTGGAAGTACAGGCGACGCAAGGGAAGAGAACTCGGGAACCTCAACAGGATAGCGACGTCGATGACGACGACGCTTACGCTGACGGCGGTAAGTGAAAGAACCAGCCGACGACTAGCAGGTTGTTCGGAGCTCTGGGTTTGCACGTCTGTTCCTACCCGAGGTTGGGCGCAGTTTGTGTGTGTGCGAGTGTGTGTGTGTGTGTGTGTGTTGTGTGTGTGGGAGAGGCAGCACTAGGACCGTATCATTATAAGGGAACGGAGTGAGAGCGAGTTAGAATCAGGGTGGACGAAACACTGCGGGCAAGAGTGCGAGAGTGACAGAGATAGTACAAACGGGCGACGGGAGAGCGGGCGGGGGGAGGAGCGAGGTTAGGCTTCAAGCAAGCAAGCTATTGATTCTGAGGAGGGGGAGGGGATACCGTAAGTGCAAGCACTGAGGATTACAGCAACTTGGCCGTCTGGTGCTGTTGTTGCTCCGGCATCGACACAAACCCAACAATTTTCATAAAAAAAATTATATCGGTAAGAAAATAATCGAGAAAATTCCCCTCAGAAAGTGAAACCTCCGATCACAGTGTAACGACGTATCGGTTACAAGTGTTACACTTCCCGGTGTCTGCCGCTCACACACTAACAAATTACCGTAAAATACGCAGCTTTATCCTGCGGTAACTTACAGCTCATCTCTTCAGTAAGCCTATCTGAAGTAATCACATATCCCCTCCTACTTCTTGAAAAAAAAGTCCACACAAGTTAAGCACGCAACCTAAGAACGAATCTCCGAGAGATCGAACCAGCTCTGAGTCTAAAACATGACGTTCCAAGCGCCAAAACAAAGCGCGCTGAAACGTTTATAAAAATTCATGGCTGCGACGACTTGATACAAGATTCGGTGATGTGTAATAAAAACCGATAGACTATAGCAGGTGAACAAATTACACTAACCTTAACAGACAGAGATTAGACTGATTTATATTTCAAGATTCAGTCCGTACCGCGCAGTAAACACTTTTCGTCTCAGTAATACAAAACCACTCAGTCAGTGCTGTATAGGGAAATAATGGCTGTTTGTTCTCAGATCCACACAAAACACATAAATACAGTGTGTGGGCAGAACGTAGAATTGTTGAATGTTAAACCTGGTGGAACAAGCAGTGAGCACTCGCTTCTGTTTCCTAATATGTGGGCAGTTTATCCAGAAATCTGTCTGATGTTACGCCCCTTTCTTTGCCTCTCGTCTCGAACCATTTATTAGAAACAAAAGAAATTCTGAAGAGAGAGAGAGAGAGAATACCAACAAGATGCAACAATCGCTGTGAAACCGCTACCAACCACATCCAGCAGAACCAGCGCAACACACCACATGCAGTAACACACGGTCTTTGTTCTCCTGAAGATGGGCATAATGATGCCCGAAACATGTTGAGACAGTGTTGATAATA
>Ga0123352_10008966_pt1 | contig 15613 bp, 10 predicted proteins | sample TergutLab28metaG_FD_89700 | JGI IMG/M metagenome (GOLD analysis project Ga0123352, IMG submission 89700) | Labiotermes labralis P1 segment gut microbial communities from Petit-Saut dam, French Guiana - Lab288 P1 | ecosystem: Host-associated > Arthropoda: Insects > Digestive system > Gut ... | reverse complement strand
GATGAATTGCAATTATATTTTGAAAAAATAAAGTTAAACATATGCAAAAGGCAAAATTTTAATTCGTTATACTGAAAGTTCTAAATTCGTTAAAATGAAATGTTTTAACACACATTAAATAGGAAAAAGGGAAGGGGCCTAAAAATAATTTCGCAATTCTGAACATTTCGTTATACTGGCGTTCGTTACAGCGACATTTTACTGTACTAGAATACACAGCATCACATCCAAGAACACAATATTCTTCATAATCACAGCTGTGAAAACTCAAATGTCACAAATTTATGAGAGTGAAAATTAAACAAAGATTGAGGAAACCCATGACATACAAAAAAAGACTGCATAACTCACCTTTCGAGGAACAATCATGGAAATAGGCTCACACATGCCCTTGGTAGCATGAAGCTTGTAAAACCGGAAGATTTCACACTGTGTAGCATCACAGCCTCTCTTTGGCATGAAGCCCAGTCCACGCTGCAAAACAAAATAATTTATAAAGTATTCACATAAAACACATCACCATATCTATCACCAATTCTTTGTGACCATATAGACCTACACATAATTTTTCAGTTTTACAACTCTCCCCCAAATTTCATGAAACCAGGAGGTTCATTACTGTGTTCACATGGGTCCAATTTCAGACTTCTATCTCATGTATTTGTTTTCTTTGACCATAAATCTAAACTGATACCAGAATATGAGATATGGTGTGACACAGATTTCCTTCCTATCTCTTCCTTCAAGGCACTTCTGATAACATTTTTATATATACTGCATTTAATTTTTCAGAATTTACTGACAACAAATGACCAAAGATGTGAGGTTTGTACAAGTCAGTGATACACCAAATTATACAAATTCCCTTCAACTATTCAAATAACAATAATCTAACAGCACCTCTCACAGATTCTCAACTTGGTTGGTCATAATTAGTTACCATAACACCTGTGACCTACCAGGTTACCATGACCTTGCATCACAGACCAGAAATTGAACATGATTGTACTTCTAGTTTAAGATCTTTGTTTTCAAAGATATGACACAGTGTAATCTGGCTGAGGGCAGCATGGATCTGAACCCAGCAATGGTTGCACACATAATATTCTAGTCTGGGTCTGGTTCAAATGATAGTAACCCAATGATTTATGGAACACTTTGGGCTTTCTTCAGGCAGTGTCTTTTGCACAGAGAAAGTTACTGATACTGTTCATCTTATAACTGCAACACAATCAGAAATTAACCCAAGCACCAGACTGCCAGTGTCATGACCCTGAGGACCACTGCCTGATCCTAAACAAGGTCCACACATATCTGATGGTACAAAGAGGTGGTTCTGTCTTCAGAAGTTACAAAGATAGGAACTTACAAGTTCTTTTTGTTCCACATTACATAAATGCATCTATGATACAAAGTACTGCATGCCATTAAATTAAACAACTAAACTACAACTTATAATTGACTGAAAGAGACAAGAGGTAAAGTTGAATAAAGTCCTGTAAGAGGGAAGACCCAACACCCTTCATCACCCAGGAGAATATATACACAGTTTCAAATTAAATGTGAAGCTGTGTACCTGGGGTGAACATGATGTAAAGTTTGACCAGGGCTTGAAAAATCCAGTCATCCATGAAGATTCAAAATTTTGACAAGCCAACTGAAATTAAAGAAATGTATCTCCATTTATTTTTTTTTTTTGAAAACAGGAAAAAAAATACCATTTTATATTATGCACAAATTCTAGTTCATGCTGTAATTCTTTTCTTTTGTTTTGGCATTTTTTTAAGTTGTGTCTTTCATTTAGAATTGACTGAGGCACTTCCACTTAAAACTGTTTGTTCTACAATCACACCATGTAGTATTTCATGTTGGAAGTGTTATAAAAATAAAAATGAAAGTTTATTACATAAATTTGCTAAGTAACCATGCTACCAACACAAATATTGGTCCTTTCATTACCAAATATTTCTTTGGTGCACAATTTTGACTTACATATTTTCATATCATTCTAGACACATCACAGAATGACTGACACCAAATCACTAATCCCAATTCTGACACTAACCACTTTTTTCCTGCAAATGAAGGCAGTATGCTCATACAAACCAACCAGTTTGATGGCCATAACTGTGGAACACTGCAATCTGAGTGCATATTAAAGTAATGCATTTACAAACTTTCAAACATAGTGAAAAATTTAAAATAACTGAAAAGGTAAAATTAATTGTAAATCACGTTGCTGATAGCAAATACTCATATACTGCTAGTAAAAGTTACCGTCATCTCACCTAGTTTTATGTTTCATTTGAGGGGGTACGATTTCAAGAGTACAGTGTAACACAGGTCAGACATTAACATCCAACATTTGCATGTTGTCACATTCCAGACTGAAAAAGGGGCAGTAGTGGCTAACAAAGTACACTGCGTTTACATTTCAACACACTATGCATCAGGTACACTCATATTTAACATGTATGCTTACATACTGCAATTTACAGTTCAAAAACCTTCTTTACTTTTTGACTGCTTAAGTAACTAGATCAACAACTTGCTCAAACACAAGACGTACTAAAGAAATTATTGTTTTAAAAAACAGATTATCTCTATATTTAAAAACCTCTTTTTTCACTTGGCCAATAATTATAAATCCCCCCCCAAAGATAGGATCTAGATAATTTTAAACCAGATTTATTTATCCACCACAAACACAGACAAATGAGGGTGGACTGTAATCCCATTATAACAAAACCTTACCTGAGGAGAACCAGAAAGGAATTGGTTTAGGTAGTGCAGCCATGGAGCCTGATCCACCACCTCATAGTATCGAATGTTCCCATCCCCCTGCAAACGTATACCTTGGTCAACAATTTGGCATAAATGTTGTTGCAACATATGGACAACATAAAAATGCATTTCATGCTCATGTACAAGTAGTGGCAGGTACACATTCTCTCTCTACCATAATATAATCATTCTGAACACTAAAGAGACACAGAAACACAGGGGAACTTCAAAGCAGAAAAATGGTACTGCCAGAATCAGGTCACTACATATTACAGAATGGATGGAATAACTCAACATAATTGATATCTGATGCTTTTGTAGCCTGATGACAAAAAGGATCAACAGAATTACAGTCCAAAATGTTGCAATACGACCGAGATAAAGAGATGTACAGAGAGAAATGAAGGAGAAAATGGTTGAAATTCATATTGGAAACTTCATACTTTGTACTCTTTACAAAATGTGAGTGGGGTGGCTAATCAGGGTGGTTCAGATGAAAGACATTTTACATGCATGTCTGCAACTGGGAATATATATCATTCCAGCTATAAATTTTGTAAACCTGTGAACTTAATAAAATGTATCATGTTTTCAATTTCAAAACAATGATGCTATCATTCTGGGAAACCTGTCAGCTATTATGTTAGTACATTCAGTAATATGAGTTGTAGTTAAGAGTCTGCATAGTTTAATTTGTAATAATAAAAGGAGAGCAATTTCGTATGCAGGATGTGTCAAGGTTTGAAGTTGTCAAACAGTCAAGATTCAAATTGTGGTCTTCTGGTTTACAACTTGTGTAGCCTGGTAAGTGGGTACTGATATTTAGGAAGAATTCATTGCTTCTATCTTCTGGGTATAAGTAAATCACACTGGAAAAGTAGATGTTATATAAAACTGGGGGAAGAAACAGGTCATGAAGACAAGGAGTGGCCACATGGAGCTCACGATGGGAGAGAGATGGACCAAGTAGAATTAACCTTCAAAAGAGCATCTTCTCAAGGACAGGACCAGAAAAGGTAGCAAACAGACCTTGTTCAGGGCACAGAAGGAAAAGTAATATGAATCACTTGCACGGCCATGGGTAGATTGAAGCTAAGTTCACATACTCAACCTTGCAATAAGAAGTGGGAGGAGGAGACTTTCCTCGGCCAGAATTCCTTGCTCACAACGGTGGGATGGAAACACCTACACTAGCCAACTCTACAGTATCATAACACAGAAGATCAATATATGAATTATATGTGTTAAATTTTTATGGTACGAAATATTTGACAACATTCACTTCATCGTACCAGAGAACTCACCTTGCCTGCAAGAAATACTATACGAGTGTCATGATCATAATAAGGAAAGAGAACTCCTGATGAACAGTCAATAGTTTCTGTACACAGTGGAGTTGATAGATCATCCTGGTTCCAAACAGCATACTGCCGGTCTGAGTGGCGAGAAAATCCAGTAGTCAACACACGACCTGTGTTACCAAGGAACACTGCTTTGCATGCCTTTGTACCAGCATGGCATACTCCTTCCTATGAGGATAAACACAAATATGGCATACAATGCTACTAGCAGCTACTTAAGAGATAAATGTTTTAGGCATTCCTTGGTGTATTTTAAATGCCCATTTACAATATTGGTAAAACCCACTACAATTTTTAGCCCTGTCATTGGTATATTACATCAGTACATGACTTGTTAATAATTTATTATTGGTTTAATGATGCCATCAGTACCTCAAAGTATGGCACTAGCAGGCATAACATACTAAATAATTAACTGGAAATGATATGAAATGAAACCATTTTCAACTAATTTTAAGTAACAGTCTGGCATTTCCTTTGAGACACTGAGAAAAATCATAAAAAATCTCAGTCAAGACACGACCTGTGTGTCATGATTTAAACCATGGACTTTCTAAGTATGAAATAGGAGTCTGAAACATCTGACAGAGATACAATACACATGCAGGTGCCGAATGATGTCATAATATATTGATAATTTCAAAATGCATGAACACATCATTACCAACACATAGGTTTGAGACTTAAACTCTGCTGTGTAGGCCATTCCTTCCAGTCCCCTGTGTAATCAACAAGCTGTCAGTGAAATTATTCATCTGCACAGTGCCTTATTTTGTACAGCAGCAAAGTGAAAGTATCTTCATTTTTCTAAACAACATGCTGATTTGAGATAGCAAATACCAAGGAACTAAGTCTTACCCTACTCCAAGAAAAATTCAATTAAATGGAACTTATGCCAACCTGACAATTTGGTGTAGTGTAGAGGTTAATATGTGTGAATGTCACTTCCACATATCACACAACATTCACAGTGGTGGGTATACATAAGTGGCATAAATTGACCTTTGCAACTGTCCAGAATTCTCTTTCACTTCAGAATGTTATACCTGGTAACCCTCATATAAACACTCAGAAGGATATTACATTCACCTAAATAATAGTACTTCATCTCCATTACAAAGATGACCTGACAGATGATGTTTAAGGGAAATTTTTGTTGTTGAATATGAGACCAACATGATACACTTAAACAGACTCTATAGGGAAAATACGCAGTGTGTGTGACTGTTAAAGCATGTGGTACATAATATAATCACCGTGTTTAGATAACATTTACATAAAAAAGTTCAGTCTTATATCCATTCACACTGTAATTTGTGACCAAAAACTTACTGAGAGAACAATGCCTCGACGTGGTTCAATAATTCTCAGTTTCTTGTCTTTGCAGGTTGTAGCTATAAGTGAACCATCACGGTTAAATGACATAGAATAGACGACATCTGGATGGCAGTCAATCACATTTACTGCTTCACCACAGCCAACATCCCAAACTATCATCTGAAACATCATACACAGTCAATTTAGGGTTAAGTCATAACTATCCAAAAACCTTCTGGGCACTGAACTCTTTCTTTCCATCCTATTGTCAAAAGGGTTTGATGACATAGCCAGTCTGACAATTTTACAAGAGTAATAGCTCTACTACAAATCAAGCTGGGTCTTCTTCTCTGAAGAAATACTTTGTGCATGACAATGTCAATAAAAAGAATGGTTTTCTAAATTTTTATAAATATGATCAAAACTTAGAATGGAAATAAATTAAGACATTTCCAAAGACATACACAACTTCAGTATTTCAACATATTTTCTCAAGTTACATGATCAAGTTTAGAAACCATGCTACTCGAGTTTCCAAGTCTTGTGACTAACGGTGCTACCATCCGAGTCATAGAAAATGGTGTTTCAAGAGCAGAAAGCTAATTGTACGCTCTGGTATAATGAATCACAATCTGTGGTTACAATGCATAAGGTATTTCGTACATCGTCCGGTATGGAATCACCAACATAAATGACCATTTACAAGTGCTATCATTAATTCAGTGAGGCTAGTTGTACTCACAAAAGCAAAAGTCTAACAAACCCCAGTAAATGACATCACTGAGGATAAGGTGAATGAAGTTAGGGCAACTTGTATCTGCAGTCCAAGAAAATCAACAACACAGGTGCCAAACCATTAGGCATCCAACAACTGACAGTAAACAAAATTCCACAAATTCTTTGTAATTTAGCAATTAAAGATACCACTTGTTGCTGCCTATTACAGCCAAAGAAGTACATTACATATTTGCAGAACACTCAAAGGCAACCATTTTTACAGACAAAATTTGTCGATGACAGTCACTTTCCTTTGGTCAGAACATGTTAACCACAGTAATGTTTAAATTTGAGCAAGTAACAATCAGCATGCAATTATTGAAGGTGCAAGAAACAGTGCCAAGTTTGATGTATCCAAACAAATAATGTTTGGCCTTTTTTTTCTTGCCAGACACACTGTGACGGGTAATTCAACTAGACATATTTGAGGAATTCCTCATGATCCAGCTTTGGAAAAAAAATTCCTAATGACCAGCTACTGCAGCAAGATGGAGCAGGGAACATCTGCATTCTCACACTGCAGTTCAGGGCTTTTGGATTGAAAATTTCAATGAAAATAAGTTGGCAGACACAGCCCTGACACTTGGCCACCTAATTCTCCTGACCTTACATCACTTTATTTTTAATTCTAGGGCTACATAATGGAAAGTGTTCACAATCCACCACTGCCCACCAATTTGCTGAACCTTGATGGGAGAGCACAAGTTGCTGCAGTGACAGTTACAACTGACATGGTTACAAATGTGTGAATTGAACCTGAATGTACATTACTGCATGTGCTTGGCCACTCACAGTGCCCTCATTGAACACGTGTCAAAACACGCTACTTTTCATCCCTGTGCCACTTACTTCTTGAGCAACATTACATCAAAATGATGTACGTTTCATGTATTCAACCTGTATTATGCATAACATTTTAAGACTCCTGGTGGCCAAAAATATTTTTGAACTATTACCATGTAGAATGTTCCAAAGTTAATAATTTGTTCAAACATTCAACTCGCATTGCAAGGCAAGACGCATACAACGTGCATTCCAATACACCAAAAAACTAATGGTTATTGCCTTGGTACATAAAAACTACAGTTCACACCAATGTAAATAAGACATTCATCAACACAAATAAAAAAAAACTGAGCAGAAATAAAGAAATACCTACATTTACCAATCAGAACTCTGTATATACAAAAGAGAAAAAAATTCACAAACCCTGGCTTCACATCATGTGCAATAAGTTGTTATTCAAGAAAATATATACATATATTTTAATAACATAACATAATCCAACTTAGTAGAAAAGCTTTCAAGTGAAAAATACATGTTAACTTTAATACACCACAGGCTAAAAATACGTTCATCTTATAGTGATAAATATATTTTAATACAAATGTAAGTCTTACGGGATCCCATATTACATGGACGTTATTTGCACTGCTCATACGTTGTTCCAGGTTTTGTAAAGATGGCCTGATGATGGTCCAATGACCAAAACATGTCATCATCAAGATAAAATAAAATAATACATAGTAGTGTTTGACTGAAACCAGACACTATTTTGTTGTCTTTTAATTCTGTAAATATGGTTGACTTCAGGTGGCGTGAAATGTGGGATGAGTGGAGGCTTTCATGAGTTACTGAATGGGTCTCTTCTGCATGGACTGAGTGCATTGGTTGATCGGTTGTTCGGTCAGACAGTCAGTCGGTTGGTTGGTTAGTTACTCACACACTCTCATATAAAAAGAATGAAGCAATACACTTCCAAACTGTGTGTACATACCAAATGGTCGAAACCTGAACTGACTAGGATATTCTCTGCTGTTGGATGCCACTCAATGTATCCAACACGACGCTTATGCCCATTAAGGTCAATGAGCCACTCTGACAGATGGGTGGTCAGTCCTCCATCAGGAATATACCACAGCTTGACCTGGAACAATTACAGCATGTAACACAAGTTCCTCACTCATTATCTCAAGAACAATACTGCCTAACGTAGGAAAATTATGCATGTTGGTTCTCACAGGCAGTCTGTTCATTAAGCATCTGTTCTTGTTGTCCTCAAATCTTCACAACTTTTTTCTTTACACATCTGTTCAGGAGGAACATCACCTCATCACAGAAACTAATATGCTACAATAAATCACATTTTGTTTCCCCATGAGTTACATGTTCTAGTAAAAGAGTACTTCCTTTCTTGCTTAGCCTGTCACTTACTGCTTGTAGCAGTGAAGATTTGTACAGTTTGGACTTCAGTCTTCTTCTCAGAATCTGCCAAAGTGTGTTGTAGGGCATGCACAGATGAATGTTTGCATGCCTAGTTAATTTTGTAGGGCCAGATGGGAAGGTGAGGCAAATTCGCTCCACCATTTAAAACAGGATGGCACAGACACCGTAAGGTAGATCATTAGGCATGAAGAATGAAGTGTCCCAAATGACATCCAAAATCAACAAAAAACAACTGTTCCAGGTTACATTTCTTGAAACTGTAGTACATAGTCACGCTTTTCAGGATCAATAAAGAAAGAAACCATCTTTACTGGATAAGCCCTAGAAGCTACATAGAAGATAAAAGGCTCTATACCTGCCAGGAATCTAACCTCAATTCCTCAATGGCCATTCTTTAGCCAGTCATTAGAGTACAGGTCAGAACGCAAGAATCTGGTGACTCTCCACAGACCAGTGGGTTCCCCAGGATAACAAACACTTGTTATTACTCACTGTGCAATCATCGGAACATGAAGCGATAATGTTGTCATTGAAGGGGTTCCACTTCACATCCAGAACAGGGCCCCTATGTCCTGTTACCCGACTTGTATTGAAATCTAACCTCCCTGTCTGCAACAACAACAACAAAAATAAATTACAGAAAATGTTTACACACGTACTTCATTAAGTGCATAGAAATGTAACATGATTTCATCAGTCAATAAGACAATGGCAATGACAGCCACAGTGGTAATTTCAAGAGAACTGATCCAATCAGACTGTCTAACAGAGTTCTTAACTACAGACCAAACGAACAGTGTCACAGAAGATGACAATGATAATGGTGAGGTGAATAAAATCCAAAATCTCCACATACAGTGTACCCTTGCAACAAAACAGTAAGTGGTATTATGCGCTGGATAAACCATAACATTTTCCAATTATAAATCATGTAGTACGCTAATGAAAACACATGCAGAAGAAGGAAGTAAATTAACATGGAACACACAAACCATGTTATATCCGAAGAGTACCATCTTCTGAAACATGTCACTGTGTAAACTGGTAGGACTGTTCTCATGTTTCAGACATTCCTGCCGCCTCTATCACCAGGGTAGTTGTTGATGTCTTAATCTGTCTTCATATAGCCATTCTCCAGCACTCAATCATACCAACAACTATTCATTCATTTAAAGATATTTAAGCTCTACTGTCACTCTTCCCAAATAAAGACCAGATAACATTTTTTTATTTGCTTTTGAGTAAGAAACTGCCAGGTTTCCAAAGTCAAATTTCATGCTGGGGCTGGAACCCACAACTTTTGACTTTGTTGGGAAACACAGTCCCTCTCCTCATGCACAGAAAGAGACTGAAACACTGTGTGTACACAACAGTAGAGACTGCAGCTGGAGAAAGAATGTAATTATAAATTGCAAAACAGAGATAGGGTAAAAATGATGAAGACCCTGGACAAGATTTTCAGACCAGAAAGAAATACATACTCCAATTTCTGATCTGTGAAAACAAGAAGCAATGGTGCATGCATACAGTGCATGTGCATGCAGATTCATCAGAATATAAGTGTATATGGTACAAGTAAAGAACCCACACTATGATTACATCAGGGGAATGTGTCACCAGGCAAATATCATCTGTTTCCAGCACTGAACCAAATCGTGGCAACCACAAATCTAACAAGACACACAATGTACATATTGAGGCGCGCTCGTGCAACCACTATTCCGTGGAAAAGCAATAAGTATTCCATATTTATTCTGAGTGTGTGTTTGTAGCCTCAGGTATCCAGCATGCAATGTGCATGCACCATACTGTTAGCTGTGGTCTATATGGCTCTACAAAATTTTTTCAGAGTACCTCATAAATGGCATAATTTAAAAAAAAAAAAAACAAATGTTATTGAACATAAAATGTGTGTTTTGATTTACTCTACAACTTTCATCTGAAACATTTCTCATTCTAAGAAGAAATGAGTGAAATATGATCATAAATGTGTATTGTCTTCAAGTAAAGCACACATTATTCTTGTCAAATTTTAATGAAACTTGAATCTTCTCAACATATTTTTAAAAAATACACAAATATCAAATTTCATGAAACTCTATCCAATGGGAGCTGAGCTGTTCCACGCGGATGGACGGATGAACATGACGAAGATTTTAGTTGCTTTTCGCAATTTTGTGAGCACACCTAAAAGTGATCATGTAGAGGTAACAGCTGTTCATTGATGGGTGATAATATAGGACAAAGACTTACTGCAAGGGAACAGAACAACTCATCTCATGACATGATTAATGCCTCAATTTTGGTGGGGAATACGTAAAAAGTAGAACAGCGCAATTAGATCTGAACTGTATCATAAGACCTGAAAATAAATAATCCTAATATATAGAATATAAACTTATTTTATGACCAATGACTGCAGTACTCATACAGTAGTGTTAAGAAGGTAATCACCCATTAGATCGTCTGCTATATACAGACTCACTTTATAGAATACAACAAATATAAACACAACTTCACTTACACTGTGTATGGGAAGAACAAGGAAGGTCCCTCCACCTGCAACTTCTGTGACAACAGCAACAAACTTTGGATTAGCAGCACAGAAGTGGGAGTCATGTGCATTCTTTGTGATCTTAATATTCTCATAGCAGCCTTCACGTTTAGCAGGACGCCCATACACATGGCGGAACTTGGAGCTCCGGACTCCACGCCACCACAGCTAGTAACATAATCGTTATTCTACATAACAATGGTAAAATGTACAAAAACTGTGCTTTGTTTAGTTTACAAGACTTGACTAGCATTTAAATATGTGATATGTTAGAATCACATCACTGAAGTACACCATCACCTGTATATGCCAAGACACCAATTTGCCCACAGTGGTTGTGGATGATGAATATCACAAACAAATAATACAACTCTTGAGGGCTTCACTCTTCTGGGTCTTCATACAGAACTGGTTGACTAGCACCAACATATGCTGCGTAAAAACCCATAAAAGTGAAGACCTCAACTACAATGCAGAAGAAGCCTGAAATCTCGCAAAATACACTTCTTATGAGTTCTTGAAATAAAGTCATATTATCAATGCAACTAATGTTAGTTTTTTCAGATCTATGAGCATAAATTTCAACATTTGTGAGTGCATGAAATATACTACTGATAGCTGAGGTAATTGGATACAACAGCAGTATCATTAATACAAGCTGAAAGATTACATTTTGATAAAAATGCTTATATATATATTCAATATCAGGACAGGTACTATCTTGGGTTGTAACTTCAACTCCTACATCTCCACTGTCATTAGTTTACAGGTAACATACAGTTATTAGAATGAACTCATCCAGCATGGCCTGAAGAGTGCTGCCAGTAAACACATGGCAGTACAGTGGAAAGTACTGAATCTTATCAGAGAAGATGTCATTATCCACCATTACAGTCCCTCAAATGAGAATTATACATCCCACAATTGTACGTGTGTTAAAGGAATGTGAGTACAGTTCTTCATGTAAGATACAGCCCCTTCACCACCAGTTTCCGTCAGCACTGATATGACAAGTCATACTGCCTGACATCCTTCCATTCCTTCCTAAACTTTTTCCTTTTGCTGTTTCTCTTCATGTGTGTGTGAGCGCGCATTTGTAAATATTTCATTGTTATATCAGTATTACCTTGCATGGGATTTTCGTTTAGCAACCAAATCTTTGAAACCGATACCTTAAATCAGGGCTGGCCAAATGCAGCCCTTGAAGACAGTATTTGCAGCCCTCAGTCACTTGAGTAGTTCCAGTAATAAAATTTAACAAACATAACATAATAGATCTACAGAACATAATATGGCAACTTCATTAGCAGAGAATCTGTTTCCACACCATAACTCATCACTTTTACGAGTGCACATAGTAAACCCGTATGTCTCTGGGTTTTACCGAGTTTAGTAAGGCCTACTACCCTGTCACTGAACCATACTCTTAGCATAACTCTTTGCTTGTAAATAACACCATTCTAGTGAATTCAATCCCCGTCTTTTTTGTTAGATGTCTACACACGTGGCCCTCCCAGGAGTTTATGTTGGCCAGCCCTCCCACAATTCAAGCATTTACAACACAAATGGCAAGCATGTACTTACAAGTAGACATGAATAACAAAGCTGAACTAAAAACAAACACAATTAGCAGTAATGTATCAGCAGATATCCTCACAGATAAATTATATTAAATAAACTCGGGATGGCAGTCATAGTTTTAATGTATGTTACAAACCTTGCTATGTTATTAAATTATTCATGAACCTCTAAGCACATGCCTTACATGAGAAATTAATTTGTTTTTCCAGTTGAAAAGTTTCTGTAAGTTCATCAGTTTGTATTACCTGCGAGTTAGTCATGCCACGGCTAAGAATGTTGACCGTACTTTTCTTATTGCAACATCTAGACACAGGATAATCAAATCACAACTGTAAAAATAAAAAACAACAAAAACACAGAACATAAAACAATGAACTTTTAAAAAAAAACACTACCAGAAACAATAATAAACGAACATTTAATATTCTAACTGCTGACTACAAATCAAAATCTTCCAAAAACATCTTTATCAGCCTTCATGCTTTATCAGCATCATTCACACCACACATCATTCCCTTACTTTTGACACCCTGTGAGCCAAATTTTTCATAGCACTTGGTGAACCCATTCCACATGTTTGCTTTCATGTAGTAAAATTCTGGAAGTGTAAAATTAGCAGCACTTGTAACATTTCAGTTTTCAGAAACTCTTACCTGATGTATCTTCCATTCAAATAATTTCAAGAGAAGATCTCTATTATATGTCAAGAAATATTTTCAGAAGATGTAAGTGTTGCTTAAAAGCTGAAGTCATCACTCTAATCTAATACTCTGATATGAAATTAGTCAGTTAAACTGCAGGGGAAAAATGGAGTCTTCATTCCTGGCATATGTAAGTTTCCTATGCAATAATTATACAGCTATCACAATCAAGGGCACAGTAATAAGTACTACGTGTATTATAGCTAAGCATTTAAGCTGAGGTCCACCACATAAAGCTTGTCCCCATCACTACGCCTAGTGATAAGTGTTATCTTTCTACAGCACAGAGAGAGAGAGAGAGAGAGATTGAGTCAACCAACAGGTGTCTTACCAACCAACAAATACTGACAAAAACACTTCAGTTTATAAAGCGCGTATACATTCCGCTCTCTTCTGTTTTGATATAGGGTTAGCAGCTGATCTAGCAGTGCACTATCAATTCCAGGGCCCATTCCAGTAATCATTATTATTCACCTGTCCATTTGTCCTACCCTACCCACCACATTTTTCCTTTGTCAGCAATATTTAATGCTCTTTCCGTCGCTGAGACACAAAGAAAAAAGAACGACTTGCGTGCAGAACGTGTCTATCCGCCTACCTGTCCCTCTGTCCGTGACCTAGTATCAGTCGCTAAACACTATGTCGATTTTCATGACATTTGGTATAGGAGTTCTTTACAGTAAGTTGCTGCGCAAGCGCGAGTTTCGTGAAAATCGGCGCAGTGACACATTTCACTTCAAGTATAAATGAGTGATTTCCATACTTCTCTATGGATCTTGGTAAAATTTGGTGTAGATCTCCACACGATGCTGTTCTCCATTTATGAGTTTCGTCAAATATGTACAGCAAAAGCAATACTTTAGTCACTGGCGTGGGAAAAAATACTCCCGCCCCCTCCCCTTTTAAATTTTTCGATCGATTTGGACACAATTCGGAATAAAACATCTCCATGCAATTTCGTTGAGCATTTATGAGTTTTGTGAACATAGGCTCTATTTTACTTAAAGGCGTAAATGAAATACTGCCCTATTCTCTAGACGTTTCCTTCGATTTTGGTTATAATTCGGCACAAAAATCTCCACGCAATGCATTCAGCGACTAGGAGTTTCGTGAAACTCGGCGTACTGGAAGTCATTATTTACTTACGGTTTTAAACAAAATTTCGCCAAAATCTCTACACTTTTCGTCCGATTTTGATATTGTGGTAACGGAGACAGCCATAACAATTCATTCTGCGACAGCCACTTTCGTGAAATCTGCCACGGAAGTCAAACTTTACTTTGGGAAGTAAATGAATTTCTGTCCTTAATTTCCAGAGGGTAACCATATTCGTTCCAGCAAACATGAAGACTTCTGCAATAATCCTTTATTTTTCTTTAAAACATATACGAAGGAAACTAGTCACACGGCATATTGTTAAATACAATATTCATACAAGCACATGCTCATTAGTTGAACTGATTTTTTTCAGCAGTGCAATACCGTCACGTATTAAGTACGTAAACGTTCACATAACACGTTCTTAAGACTAAAATGCGCAGTTATAATCCCCGCTATTGATTCAGCAGACAGGCTGTTCCTCTCTTTCGTCCAATGACCACGCATTAACAAGAAAACTCGCTCGACATTCCCATTATGTGTAGAGATGGCAAATGCTGCACAAACAAGATATTTCAGACCTTAAAAATGTAATACCTTGCAAAAAGTTACAATTTGATCACATTTACACTAGTGCTTATTAAATTGCCAGGAAAAATTCTCGCTAGCCTTTGTGAATCTCTCCCGTCTTCCCCATCACTGTATACTCTGCCTACTGTCTGTCTACTTCTCAACTTCTCACTCTTAGTTGCCCTTTCAGCATCACCATCGCTGAAAAGACTGCAGGATATTCGAAAATGAGAAGGAATCACAGTAATGATTGGACAACACCAGGAAACACGAACTAAAAACTAAATGGCAGGAATTATTACATTTAACCTTGATATTCATTTTCACGCCAATTAGAATCTTCTGCTCCGCCCATATGAACACTGAAAAGAACAGATGTACTGCGCTCATCGGCCTAAATATTATTATTATTATACAATATGTATGTCTCCTGTCACCGGCATTTCTTCCTGGTACTTCTCTTGAACCAGCGGTGATCCCCACCGCTCTGGCTTCAAGCTTCACATTGCAGTACTTTCCGTATTATGTGTGATGTTCCAAGTATAGCTGTCTTTTGTAGTGAATCTATCGAGTGTTTACCTGGTATATTTTCCAATTGTTTCTTTAAGCTTCTCGTCACTATTACAGTGGCTCCATTTATTACT
>Ga0123352_10008964_pt1 | contig 15615 bp, 4 predicted proteins | sample TergutLab28metaG_FD_89700 | JGI IMG/M metagenome (GOLD analysis project Ga0123352, IMG submission 89700) | Labiotermes labralis P1 segment gut microbial communities from Petit-Saut dam, French Guiana - Lab288 P1 | ecosystem: Host-associated > Arthropoda: Insects > Digestive system > Gut ... | reverse complement strand
TGCCTGTTGTTTTGTATGGGTGTGAAGCTTGGTCGCTGACATTGCGAGAGGAAAGGAAGCTGAGGGTGTTTGAGAACATGGTGTTGAGGAGAATATTTGGACCTAGGAGGGACGAGGTAACGGTGGAATGGATGAGACTGCATAACGAGGAGCTAAATGATTTGTAGTCCTCACCCAATATTGTGCGGGTGATAAAATCGAGAAGAATGAGATGGGCTGGGCATTTGGCACGTATGGGTCAGGAGAGGGGGGTGTATAGGGTCTTGGTGGGGAAACCGGAGAGAAAGAGACCAATGGGGAGACGTAGGCGTAGATGGGAGGATAATATTAGGACGCATCTCCAGGTGGTGGGATGTGGGTATATGGACTGGATTGGGCGGGTCCAGGATAGAGACTGGTGGCGGACGCTTGTGAGTGAGGTAATGAAACCTTCGAGTTCCGTAAAATGCGGGGAATTTCTTGACTAGCCACAAACCATTAGCTTCTCAAGAAGGACTCTGCACCATGGAGTAAGTAAGTAAGTAATTATTATTATTATTATTATTATTATTATTGGGTAATGAAAACATGTTTCGGCATTTGATGTAGGCCATTTTCAGGCCAAGAACTTACAAACTAATGTAGAGAAATTGAATTTTATTCAGCTGACGTAGGCCTATAGAAATATATAATTACAATTCCTTGTGTCCTTCAATGAATTAATATCTAATTCCTTTTTCATTAGGCGTTCTGTGCATCAGGCTCTTTGTTTATTAAAGTACTGTGTCTAGAAACTGTAATAGTAGCACTGCCTGCTACTTTTGGATGGAATTGATTGCTTCTTAGTGACTGACCTGTCTAAAATAAGAAATGTCTTAAATAGCGTAAAACAGGTTCTGTTAGACGGAAAGCCTGTGTCATCCTCGAATCAATCCATTGTGTCAGGTTTTTACTTCTCTTGTCTGGTTCCAATAATAATAATAATAATAACGTTGGCAGTTAGTGTTGGTACAAATACGAAAGACACGCATGCGCTGGTATCATCAGATTTTTGAATAAATTAGCGGCCGACAATATTCAAAATGAAAGATAGATGACAGAAGTAGCCAAAATATCGGACTGATTCAAAAATGGCGTGCATCAAGACGGACAACCAGATCTCAACGTAGTTTAGCAAGTTTAATTTTTAGACACGTTAGTCACTAAAACGTTTTGCAGTTTGTCCGAAAGTAACACGCAATGCAACACGCTATGGCTGCAAATGAAGATAACTTTGACAAAGAGAAGGGCGTATGTACAAAACTCGTAATGTAAAGAGGAATTAGGTCTAATTTCCTTGTAGGATATATGAATAAGTATATATTATTATATTTACATCCTTTTTGAAATTAAAATCTTCTCCATGGCCACCATCAAAGGCCGAAACGTGTAGTCAGAATTTATGCAACTGTGTTGCATATACGTTAATGAAGCGGCGTTGAGATTTGCAGAATCTGTATTCGTAGAACGAGAATGGTGTTCCAAAGACCGAGCGGTGCCTCACCCTAGAATTATTCTGAAAACTGTTTACGTTTTTGTTTGTGTCATTTAAACTTGAGGTAGGCTACTTTCAAATCATACCTATACTGTGAACACATCTATTAATACTGTATAAAATATATCACAAAATAATTTTCCTAACAATAATCACTGTTTCAGTGTCTGTATGTATTTACAGTACAGTGATTACTGCCAGTTTGCAATACCCTATTATTAGCACACATATTTGGTTCCTGTGTTAACAACGCCATGTTTCGACATCGATATGCCATTGCCAGGCTTCCTGTCATGTGTAAACTAAAATAGGACATTTCATTATTCTGGTGCAAGGGATATAATTGTTTCTGTGAGTCCATTTACGAAACATTACGGCTCAGATATACAAATATACGGTAATTAATCTGCTGTTAATTTCGGCTTATATATATATATATATATATATTGGATGCCATTCCGATTAAGGAATCTAAGCAGAAACGGTATCCGGCGTGCAACAAAAGATCCTCCACCAGCCAGCACACTACTTTACGGAGACGTTACACTTCACAGGCCTTGTGTAGTTTCCCGTCAGACTTCTTTCCGCCATTTATTTTCACTTTGTAGTTATTCCTTCAGGTAAAGAACGTTGTCATTACTGTATGAACGTCGGGCACCGTGCCTTCTACATACACTGTACATCAGGCCCGCGTAACCCGTAGCCAAAACTATGCGATTTTAACTGTCGAGTGATCCAGACACACTATAAATATGTTTATATTATTGCATTTACCGCCCTGAAGATGGCCACATGAGTAGTCGAAACGTGTCGGTAGTCGCTGTGTAATAAAATTAGATTCATGAAACCGAAATCCATTTGTTGGTAGTTTTAATAAATTTTATGTAACGCGTAATCAATATTGAAATCTTATCAGCTGCTTAGTATAATCTTAGCAATTAACCAACTTAATGCACAAAAACTTGTTTTATAATAAGTTTATTATATTCCTCTACATGTTTCGAGCACTGTTTTGCTCATCATGAGGAGGTCGAAATTGTATTGTACAGCATCTGGTATCATCACACACAGTAGGTGGTCGTCCGGTGCACAAGTTGAGAGAGTCCCCGCTCAACATGTGAACCGGAAGGCCACCTACAGGTGTGATGATACCAGATGCTGTATAATACAATTTTGACCTCCTGATGATGAGCACATAGTGCTCGAAATATGTAGAGGCATATAATAAACTTTTTATAAAACAAGAATTATCAGCTGCTTGTTTTTAGAGATGTTACTTTACACTACCAAATGGTAAAAATGTACTCAGAGTAGCAACACGATAGCCTAAGTTGTTGATTGCATATGTTTTGTAAGTTGTTCCAATTATTCACAGTATTTTTAAATGTCCATGATTTGTATAAAAATAAACAAGTAAAACTATACATATTATTATGCGTAAACTCGTTTATTCGTTAGTCTTTCTAAAGGATTGTATCTTTCTCGGATGTAGACCAGCTCTTGCCGAAGGTGTCCACACTGCAAAGAAGGTTGACAGGGGTCCTGTACATCAGCACTAAGAGTGCTATAGTTATATATGACATGCTTGTGACGGGCGGGTGTTAGAGTTGTGTAGTGGGCTACAGAGCCTGATGATCCGGTAGAAGTAGACTCTGTCGAAATTTCAGATAAAACCGCAAAATTTCTTCGAAACGTCAACCCGTCTACATTCAGTCACATTCCAGAATACGGTTATCATCTTGCAGTTCATAAATTGGATGCAGTTATTTGAACGGAATTGAACCAATGTCACATATTAGTAAGGTGCGGTTTGTTTGCGGTGGCATTATGTTCTGAACTACTAAACGGTTCTTTTAGTAATTTTGAACGCTTATTATCAGGCATTGATGGCAGTCATGTTTCTTTTTATTAATATCTTATAAAACAATTGCTTTTTAACATAAAAGCTAATGTTAAAATTTCACATTGCTTCCTCAGGCGGAGGCCAAGCGCAGCTAACATATTCATGTATTTTCCTTGGCTTTCGCTTCCCTGTGATCCGATGAGGTACCAAAGACATTACCCAACATCAGGCGCTCTTGCTGTAATTTTAGGCGCTTTCGCAAAATTTGCCAAATGGGACTGTTAGCTTCGTTATATCCGTCTGTCCGTCCGTCCGTCCGTTCGCGTGGAACAGCTCGGCTTCCACTGGAGGGATTTTCATGAAATTTTAAAGTGGATTATTTTTAGATTATTGTGAGAAAATGCATGTTGCATTAAAGTTTGGCAAGAATAACGTCAACTTTCAATTAAGAACAGTACATATTTTTATCATATCTTGCCAAGTTCTTTAAAAAAGATAAATATTTCGGACAAAAATGGAGAGAAAATCAAAACAAATCTTGTATGTTCAATAACCTTTTTTTTCCTCCGAAAGTCGTGCCGTTTATGAGGTAATACGGAGAAATATTGCAGAACCAGACAGGCCACAGATGACGTTGTGGCGCATGCACATTTCATGCTGGATAATTAACTGCAAACACTCTCACAGTATGTAATACTTATTGCTTTCCCACTTCAGCAATGGCTGCATGAATGCGACTCAATATTACGTTCCGCTTTCGTTGCCCGTCTTGTAGCTGATTAAACGTTTTACTGTTTCTACTTGAAAATTATTTGCACCGTCACATCCTGCTATTGTTTTACAATCTGCAGCTTAAAGCTGTCCTGTAGAGAGCTGGGATACCTGAGTCAATATCTGGCTAGGCTACGGGCTACTAAATCGGACGTGTCGGGGTTCTGTTTGCGGTGTGTGTCCACCGCTTGCAGAATTGCTGTATGCACTCACATCCGTCAACGGTCGAGTGTAAGAAGGAGTGCAAATGGACCCCCACCTCCACACACTTCTTCATACCGTAGCACCTATTTAATGCCAGGGACAACTTTGCTGCATGAGGCATTCAATTTTATCGTCCTTCATGTATGTGCAGTGTGGATACATGAATTAGGCCTACTTGCTGTCCTTCAGAATTTTTACAGCACGCTCAGGGATCCTACATTGGCCCTCCGAAACACAAAGACGCCTCTGTAAGCTTTCTCAAGTTTCTCAGGCCCTGCACTTGGCACTAATTCCACAGCCTAACGGAATACAGTAATATTACTGTTGCTGACCAGGTTCAGTGAACAAGTCATTTTGCCAATTTATCAACGCATCGACGTTATATTTCTTCGTTGATTGATACATCATTGTTCAGTAACAATATTGACTTCATATTCGAATTGTACTTTGCCAAATGTGGCCACAGTGTAGAGTGTTTTGTAAAAATACTCAACAAAACTTTAGACAAATTCTGCCATTGGCCAGAAACATAATAAAATATTAACAGCCCATGCCCATTCCCCAGGCAAGAGAATTGTCCACGCGGGAGCGTGAGCATCTTTGGTTCTGTTGTTCCTGTTTTGTGTTTTTGTGCTTCTTGTCAGTTGTTGATGCTTTTGTGCGCTTATGTGGCTCGATACTGGCTTATGCGTCTGTAAGTATTTGTTGGGACAAAAAAATGTTTCGAATGAAAGCTCTAGAGAGAAATGACACACACATTTTGTACAGAAGGCAGGTTTATTTCGGTAATTCTTGATTCCAAACTTTCGCCGTGTTCTGAATGTTGTATGCTTTCTTCTGGATAATTCCCCGGCATCTGGTTTTTTTTACGCCAACGTTTCGGAACACACTGTTGCATCTTCACAGGCGGGTAGGTATGAAGAATAACTTCCTTCGGTAAGTTTTACGGTTGTTGATATAAGTAAAATAAACCGAGCTTGCGCAGAAACACTGTTGCGCTAAGAACACGTTTCTTATCTTATTGACATGTCTGAAGAACACAGCCCTCTGTTCGGGAGGCAGCACTGTAAAATGAGCAAACCAGAGGAGAAAGAAAGAGAGATGGAGATATCTTGCAAAAGAAGCGTTAAGAGAAATAACTAAGTTTAGTCTAAAGTTCTCATATAACTTCAGGTCTTTTATCGCTTTACGGGGCTGGAGCCATGGAATACTTCTGCACAAGTAAAGAGATCAAAAGTCCAGTGGTGCTAAATTGTTCGCTTTGATAGGCCTCAAGAGGCATGCGCCTGACTGGTGTTTTGGTTACATTCCCCACTCAATCGCAATTCTTTGTCATTGTATTTCGTGCTAGCGCCTTTCATTTTCAAGTACTCTTATCATTGCCTAATCAAATTATTTCCGTTGAGTATTCCTTTCTGAAAGAGCAAATAACAATATTGAAGCTGACTGTGTGCGGTTTATACTTCAATACTTGTTCAGTATTTTTTTTTCGTATTTCAACTATACTCGGTTAGTCTGTAATTTGGCTATACATTTAACTCTTTGAAGCCTGAGGTCTTGTAAATAATAATTAAAAATTCAGTTCGTATATAACAGCTAACAGTTTTGCATCTGTTACAGGCATACAGACCGACCTGTTTATAATGTTGTTGAAAGAAAGAATTTCAGTGTGTGGTGATAATTGTTTGTTTGTTTGTTTTTGGCGCGACAGCCCCCAGTGGTCCAGGGCCTCTTCATTAACGAGGTTCATAGATCACATGCAACGGCGCACCATAGTCGGTAGGACTGCTCTGGACGAATGACCAGCTCGTCGCAGAGATCTCTACCTGACAACACACAACACGCACAACAGACAGACATTCATGCCCCGGTGGGATTCGAACCCACAACCCCAGCAGGCGAGCGGCCGCAGACCTACGCAATAGACCGCGCGGCCACTGGAACCGACGGTGATAATTGTACCAAACAAATAAAACACACACACGCACGCACCCACGCACACGCGCGCTCGCACGCGCGCACGTGCACACACACACACCACGTATATATAAAGTTCACCCTTAGAACAGGCCACGAAGGCCCAGAGGGGGAGTAGAGGTATAGCTCCACCCTTTCATTAACCTCGGCGCTAGATGGGGGTGGCTGCTCAACGCCACCCCCTGGAAAGACACAATACTCATTGTATAGGAGGCTGGGTGGGCCTCAGAGCCGGTCTGGACAGGTGCGGAGAATCTCGCCCGCATCGGGATTCGATTCCCGGACCGCACTTCCTCTAAAAAGAGAATCTCTGTAGTATGGTGGACTCGTATTATTATTATTATTATTATTATTATTATTATTATTTCACTTGATATCCTTTATGCTGGGTTTGTGCGAAATATATTGCTAGGACGTATCATGTTGCGGCTATTCTGTGGTCACATTTCACAGTACATGTAACGTTAGTTCTCATTCCTCAGTCTTCCACATATTTTCTCTTCTGCCAAACTTCCTGACTATCCGGCATGTATTAAATATTGCTGGGTTCTGCATTAGAATATATACAGCAGGGCTGAGATTAAGCAGTTTAAACTTTCATGTAATTTACTTGGAATAATACCTGTTGCCGATAATACTAGTGGTAATGTATAGGACGTTTTCAGTTGCCGTTTTCTTAAAAGCTCGTCTTTCAAGGCTGTATACTTCGTGGAGTTTCTGAGTGATGGTGCAGCAGTGAAGGTTGCGACTGTGCGGAATTGATACATATATTAATTGTGTTTCTTTGATGGTTTTGTCAAGTACAGCTGTGTGTGGTCTATTGTTATGGACTGTTCGATCACTTATTATGGACCTGTCATGGAGTTCGGTAACATTATTATTATTATTATTATTATTATTATTATTATTATTATTATTATTATTCAACACTATTGTTGGAACGCAAGTTTAAGGCTGTTGAGTGTTATTCTTCCAAGCAAAATCTGCTCAATTTATGGAGCACCTCTCCCATTTAATTCGCAGTGTAGGGGCTATAATAATGTTAACGCGGACTGTACTTCGCTGCAACGCGTTACAGTTGGCTGTGTGCAGTGTGTCTTGACTACTCCAGTAGATTGCAGTGGTGCCTTTAAGGCAGTGCTGTTAGTGGCATTTGGGTTTCAGAGTGCGGACAGTTTACGGAGTAAATGGAGTAATATCATGCTGTTGTTTTGCTGGTTGGGTGACAATGTGGGCATGCGGAGTGCTACCGCACTTGCCACAACTGCTCTTAAGGCAATATTCGTTGATTAAACATCCCCGAATATTCATGTTGCTATACAGATATAATGCTGTAGGAGTGTGGCGATGGTATATCACTTTTCAAATTTTAATTTTTGGGGGACTTTGTCCATGGTCCTTGTTTAAAGTAAAATTACAAAGACGGCGTTTCGAGGACAGATTCGTTCCCCGTTTTCAGCTAAAAGAGTGAACCCATCACCTGCTCAGTTCGGCGCGATATCGGGACAAACCGATCAGACGTCTGGCTGACGTAGTGTTTTAGACGCGTTCGCAATATGGCGAAAAGCGACTGTTAGCTTCGTCATGTCTCCGTGCCCTTCCGCCCGTCCGCATGGAACAACTCGGCTCCGAATGGACGGATTTTCTTGACATTTGATATTTGAGTATTTTTCGAAAATCTGTCGAGAAAATTCAAGTTTAATTGAGGCGGAACAAGAACAACGTGTACTTTACATGACGACAAATACACATTTTGTATCATATCTCGCTCATTTCTTCTTAGAATGAAACATGTTTCAGAAAAATTTGTACAGAAAATCAAAACACACATTTCATATACAATGACTTTTTTTTTTCGAATATCATGTCGTTTAGAGATAATGTGGAAATATATTGTAGCGCCGGACAGGTCATAAATGACAAAATGGTGCATACGCGTTGCATGTTGGTTACCTGAGTCCACACATACAGACTCAGAATATGTAATTCCTATTACTTTCGCACAGCAACATTGATTACACGCACGCGCCTCGATGTTACGTTATACGTACATTACCTGTGTTGTTGGTATTATCTTAGACGTGGATGATGGCAAAGTTGGAACAGAAATTGCTTCCAGGTGACCTAAAGCAGCTTAAGCTTAAGTTAAAGTACGTTTTATGCGTAACCCACAGTTTCCATTTGGTCGTCTCCGAACGTGTCTTAATGCCTCTGTCCGTGCCCTCTTTACTTCCCTTTTCTTCACTCATTTTCTTCCGTGGCACATAAAATTTTCCTGACACTTCTGTGACTGCCCGTTTGAATTTTATTTCGCTTATGACGTGAGTGTTGTTTCTCAGAAAGGGTTACCGGGGAATAAAATTACGTCAACATAGCGCTATTTTAGCCATTCGTGCTCACATTAAATTCATGTTGTAAATCCCCTTATCAACATTAAACCGTTTACGTTTATTAGTTTACTGTGTATTCTCGTGGTGCAAGGTTTTCAAGCCGAGTTCCGTTTATTACTATTATTATTATTATTATCATTACTATCTGCAATTGAGTTGTCACTCGGTGGCAGTAGTCCTTACACTAGTGCAGACAAAACAAATAAGAATAAATATACATAAACGAAACAAAAAACGCAGTACAAACAATACAAAACACAGTAAATACAAGCACACATATTATCAAAACACTCAAGCATTACACAACCCACACATCCACACCATTACAAGCAAGTTAAAACAACCACAGTACAAGTTATAACGAACATTGTACAAGACATATCCAAATGAAATAGTCACAATAGATAAGCTTAATGTAACATTTCGGGTTGGAAACTGTGATTTATTCCATTTAAGTTATTAGTGCCGGCTGTCGGTTGGCCATCTTGTTGACGTCTGGGTTTCGATGATTCATGACAGGCCGGGGTACATAAATCGTTCAGACAAATGACGTTTCGCTGGCAGTCTTAACTCTGGTTGTGCCTCTAAACAAAGGCGTGCAGAAAAGGTATTTCATGGTTGTGTAGCGAGGCCAAATTAAAGAGCTCTGTACAGAGGTGTCGCATGAAGAATGTTTAATGGCTGTGTAGAATCGGTTTAAAATAACCATGTTGAATGCCCACGATAGACGTGAAATGTAAAGTGGAATTAACTCACAAGAAATCGCAGCCCCGAGGACTGGCTCATATCTGACGGTTAAATAGTTACAGACTTCTTCTTCTTCTTCTTCTTCTTTCTTTCTTTTCTTCTTCTTCTTCTTCTTCAGGCGGTATTATTTCATCATTTGCTAGTTTTGGCCTTCTCAACTACTTCCTTCCATTTAACCCGATCCCAGATGTATTTTGTCGAATTACTTATTTTCATGCTTTTAAATATTCTTTTATATCGTTTTCCCGTCTAAGTTTTAGTCCTTCTGTCAGTCTTGTAGATACTGGTTTCCACTCGCATAATTTTTTACCATTTTATCACTTGTTATTCGGTATGCATGGCCAAACCAGCTCAACCATTGGGCCTTATTGTAGTTGATTATAGGCATGTGTCTGATTAGGTTATTTCATTCTTCTTCTTTTTAATTCTGTATATATTTACCACATCTGTCCTTTGTAGGTTCGAATATTCTTCTTAATATCTTTCATTCATTTATTAGAGATTTTCGTTTCGTAGATTCTTTTAGTTCCCATGTTTCGCTAAAACTTGTTATCACAGGCCCAATGTAACTTTAATTTGGTTTTCTTTTATACCGATTTTCTTTTAAATATTTTTTTGTTGGCATAATAAGCTTTATTGCCCAGGGTAATTCGTTTTGTAATTTCTTCGTGTATGGAATTGTCTCCATTTACAGTTCATCCAAGATCTTGATAGGACTTTACCTGTTCTCAATATCTGGAGTCGATATATGCATCATTCAGACTAATTGTTTCCCTAGAACTTCTTAAATATTTAGTTTTATTTCTCATTTACAGTTAATCCAAATTGTATTGAATGATTTTTCAATTTTTGAAAAGTGTCTCATACTGATTGTTTTGTTCTTGTGGTTATAAGTATATCATCACCGTAGGCAGAACACTGTTTTAAACGTGTAGATACATTTCCTTAGCTGTAATATTACGTCTGCAACTGCACTAAATAGAATTCTTGATAGTGGATCTCCTTATTTACTCCAGATTCTATTTTAAACTCTGCTATATATTCATTAATTAGGGTTAACTCAATCAGTGTTATTAATTATGCTGGGACTTTATATTGCACTAAACATTCTATTATTTTATTCCCATACTAAGAGTCTAAAGCGTACGTGTATTCAGTGAATATGTTATGCATATCTGTATTATGTTCATAGCACGTCTCAAAAATTTGTCCAATAATGCATATGTTATCAATAGTAGATTTGTTAGGGGGAATTCCCATATGACCTTCTTCCAGTTTTTCCGATTATGTAAGATAATCACTTATTTAGTAATATAATAAATATTCTATATGCAATATTTTATTTTATGTATTTAAATGCATTTTTCTGGGAACGGGTCTTACAGGTTTCACCAGGCTCTCAAAGCGGTCCATGGCACAAACATTAAGAACCCCTGGTTTAACCACTCTGTCCCGTGCTTGCATCTTTATTCTTAACAGTGCATCCCTCTAGTATCTAACGAACATAACGACGGAATAACAAACGCTAGCTGTATTGTTTAAAGTGCATACCCTCACTGTCACACTGAAGTTCCAGACTTACACAGCTTAAAACGTGTTTTGGTGACAACAAATGTTTGCTGTGGGAATGAAGGCGCAGTGATACGACGATTGAAGAAGAATACTGCTGGGCGATGACACAGGCGGCGGGGCGATCACGCTGCAGCCGGTCAGGTTCCGATATGTTGGGATGTGGATTTCAACTGGACTCCAGACTTTGTACGTAGTTCACCAAATTTATGCTCAATTTCGACTTGCGACATCCCCTGCTTAGGCCGAGGAGTGTAGGTGCAAACGTTTTACAATGCCTATCCCAATGAGGTCACCAGCTGGGCAACCTATTGCAGCTCAAAATAAAGCTGATATTTGCAAATGCACGAGCGCATTAATGTTGATATGTGAGACGGAATAGCATGGAATTTCGAGGACTTTGCACGTTGTGTCTCGATTACAGTATCATTTTCGAATTCCAAATATTAAGGTCAGAGTTTGGTTACTATTAAACGACCAACACCCCGATAACAGAACATGAGGTTTCAGCGATGAAAGTACAGGTAAAGCAATCCCATTGCAGGGCTGAACAGGCCCTGAGGGTTCCAGGAGGTTAAGGCTCCCAGATTTCAAGACAATCGGCACATGAAGGTGGTGAGGTTGTCAGCCCTACGCACCGGCCACCTTTACTCCCCAGGAAATATTCCTGGTTCTCTTTTCTGTTAGAGGCTGAGTCAACCCCAGGGCCATAGTGCGGCCAGAAGGATTAAGTCAATACAAAATCCCAGTGACACCTTCCGGCTTGTAACGCAGTGCCTCAGCCAACTGCGCCACCGGGTGCCCCTTTCAGCGCTGAAGGTTGCAATAATTCCGTCACTGAACAGAACCTGATGTATCCCCATGTTAGTGCAACTTGTACGTCTGAATACGGTAATTCAGCAAGCACTGAAGCTGCTAACTCCTGAGTATTTATACAGCCAGGAATGCAACTGTTAAACTGTTACTGAGAGGTGAATTTGTAAAACCAGTTGCCGTTTAGTAAAGTTTTACACACCACATTTGTATTTTGGAGATCAGGGGTTTAAATCTCGGCCCGGAAACGGCTGTCTTGGGTGAGATATTTGTTCCTTATTAGTTGTTTGGAGATTCCTACTGTGTTTGTAAAAATGGAGACAGTGAGGTTCTCCGCAACGTTGGCAGTACGGTGACGTCATCCCGATCAACATTGTTGTCATGTACGATCTTTGCGAAGTAGATAGTAGTCACTGCTGAAACTTGCGTGTCAGAGCACGCTCCGTGACGTTGGGGAGGTGTTGAGTGACAGTTTTCATAAACGGTTATTTTAACTTTCCACCATCATGCTTGATTTTAAAAATGCGTAAGGAATAAGCATCGTTCTTTTTTAAAAATAAGGAAAACTACTGCCGAAATCTTGTTCGTTACAGAATGTATGTAGGGAAAACTGAAAAGATACTTAAAGCATTCTCAAAAAAGTACTTTACGGGATTCGCTGGGGGCTTGCAGGCTCATAAGGAACGGCCAACAGCTTCCGATGGACATTTCTTTGAAGATGGTAACAACGTAGATACAATAATGTCATGAATACAGTAACTTTTGAAACTCATTTCTTCATTCAATAGTCACACTTTATGTACGTCATGGAGCTTGTAGCCTATTCATTGTAACAACAAGCTTTTTTTTCTATCAGGGCTTGATTTAATGTCATGGAATGACCTTGTTTGTGTTGGACTCCACACCACTGTGCTGTATAAATTCGTCAAGGCAGCCATATAATTTCGACCACTGTAATAACTCGTCTGTAACGGATTTATTATTCAGAGAACAACATTTGTCGGTCTGAGGTCATGATCAGCAGGCTAAATTTAACAATTCAAAACATAACGTGATGTATATGATGTATAACATTTCATAAATATGTAAAAATCTGTTGTATTGGTAATAAAATTATTGAAGTTTGTAATTTAAAATGAGGTTGAAATAACATTGTCGTGGGCAGATGTTTCCGCTTATTGCAGTGGGAACTTTACCAGCCCTCATTTTATGACCTGTTTGCAGATATGTAAAAGGTTGCTAAACACAATCAGCACTTGATAATGGAGTAACCCAGTAAAAGCTGCAAAGTGTTTGACTTGCGTGTACAGAGGTGACAGTGTACACAGCACGCTGGCTGCGCAACCTACATAATTTCGAACAAGTTTACCGTTATGCTATACAATTATCTAGTAATGTAACCCATCAAATGTTTCTGAGTGAATTATACTGTACTATTCAGTACGGGAATTTGTTTCTGTGAAAATATCCCTAGGGGTGGCATTATTAACATTTCCTAATGTGTATACACTCTAATATAGCTGTTGTTTCTTCTTGTAGGAATTCAAAGTGGTCTCTTCCTTTCTGATGTTCTGTTTAAAATTTTGTATTCGTTTCTGAATTCCCCATTCTTGCTACACGCCTTGCCCATTTCAACCGTCTAATAACATTTGCTGAAATGTGTAAATTCCTAATTTCCTCTTTATTTAGGTCTGTCTATTATTCATATTCCTGGGGCCCACCCAGCCCCCTGTAGGATAGGTACCGAGTCTTTCCCGGGGGTAAAGTGCGCCCGGAGTGTGCTGCTGATCACTTACCCCCTTCTAGTGTCGCGGTCATGGAAAAGTAGAGCTATACCTCTACCCACCCTCTGGGCCACACCGGGCCTGCAATGGGATCACTTTACCTTTTCTTTTATTAGTCATATTACTTCTCAAATATCTTGTCTAAGTAATCGCTTAATAACTGATAATAGAAACAACAACCATAATGCAACATTCCGTACTACACGAAACAGGCTGAGAATTTTATTGTTTGTCATCAGTGTTTTTATGAATGTTTTAATACTTTGGGTCGCCCAGTAGCACGAATGAGTAGTCTCAGGAGCTGTACCCGTGTATTAACATCAGCTTTAAGTTTGTTCTGGGTACATGTTGGCATCGGTATACCTGTCATGAATAATTTGTCACAGCTTGTTCATAACGTAATTACGCGTGTCATATACGCATAATTTCACGCAAATTTATAAATAATATAATCATATTTTGTTGGCCGGGATTGCTCAGTCGGTATATGGACTTGCTACATGCTGGACGGCCCGGTGATCGAATCCCGCTGGCAGTAAGATTTTCCGCACCCGTCCAGACCGGCCCTGGGCCCCACCCAGCCTCCTATACAATGGGTTCCGGGTCTTTCTCGGGGGTGAAGTGGCCCGGGCGTGGCGTTTACCACCCAACCCCTCTAGAGTCGAGGTTAAAGAAAGTCCTGCGTGTCTTCGTGGCCTGTTCAAGGGCGAATCCTAACTTTACTTCTATAAGTACATTTTTGTTATCAAATTAGTGTTGTTTGAGATCTTCGCTCTTCTGAGATGTTACGTAGCTCGTTGTTTCTTACAATAAATCAGTCATTCGGCTCACATATTTAGACTTCAACTTAACCACTTTCATCAAGCTTCATTTGATATTGTAAATAATTTATTTCACTCATATTCTTCCGTTACTACTTTTGATACTGTGTAATAAATAGTCTATGCTTGCAATGAAACAAACGTAAGAGCAAGCCAAATGATATGCCACATCTACCCTCGCGCCGCGAACGCACATATATTTTCAGTGAGTCTGTAGTAGTTATTTGGCTGAACTTTTGCCTCCGCTCTGGAACTAACGAATTCTCTCGCCACAGGTATGAGGTGATGGTAATCATATGATGTTATTTAACGTTCCGGTCACCGTGCATCGTGATAAATTCTTATAATAAAACCAACTAGAAGCACTTATTCCTAAAATTTATTTTTGGAATAAAACTCTACATGTTTCGGACAGTTTCTCTGTCCGTCATCAGGAGTTTTTGACTGTACACACAGCAATGGTATATGTCATACAGGTTTGCTGACAGCTTGCGAGCAGGTTCAGGACGGAACTGAGTTCCGTTCTGATCCTGCTCGCAAGCTGTCAGCAAACCTGTGTGACATATTACCTTTGCTGTGTGTACAGTGAAAAACTGCTGATGATGGACAGAGGAACTGTCCGAAACATTTAGAGTTTTATTCTAAAAATAAATTTGAGAAATTAGTGCATCTAGTTGGTTTTATTATGCGAGCAGATGATGTTATTATGTCTGGCGTATTGCCAACTGTATGAAGTGTAACAGGCCTTGTCTATAGTACGTATACGGCTTCTCACTGGGGTGGTACGGTTTGGATCCGGAGAAATTTATGTGGGATTTATGGTAAATAAAGTGGCACTGTGACACAGTTTTCTCCGGCTATTTCATTTACCGCCTTTCAGTTACCGTTCAATCAGTGGTTCAGATTCATAGCCACGTGTCATCAAGTGAATGTAGTTAAAACACTGGAAACGACACTCAATATACTACAGTTTTATCGTAATTCTAGACACTGTTAAAATGGAGTCACTTTTCCGCATTCCAAACCCAAAAGCGCCTTCAGACACGACTGCACGCGGGAAATTAGATAAAAGATGTCTCCTTCTCTCCCCCCCCCCCCCCCCCCCCCCCCCCCCCCCCCACAAAACCCACACAAACAATTCACCCCACCTTCTCTACCAACAAAAAACACAACACAGCACTCT
>Ga0123352_10008960_pt1 | contig 15618 bp, 12 predicted proteins | sample TergutLab28metaG_FD_89700 | JGI IMG/M metagenome (GOLD analysis project Ga0123352, IMG submission 89700) | Labiotermes labralis P1 segment gut microbial communities from Petit-Saut dam, French Guiana - Lab288 P1 | ecosystem: Host-associated > Arthropoda: Insects > Digestive system > Gut ... | reverse complement strand
CAATGTGGTAATTCAACAGAATAGTTGCAAGCTCCTGATGATGGATATATTAATGTCCGAAACATGTTGAGCACATAAGAAGTGAAATAAAATAGCAAGTGACATCAAGTTGGTCTTTTATTCATCAACTCTTACAATGGCGCAGGTCCAATAAACACAAAAAATGTATTCTAAATTAATTGGCTGTAATATTGTACTTGCTGAAGACGTTGGTTATATTGGTGTTCTTAACAGTAGGAGATTAACAGATTATGTAACAAAATAAAAAAAATCCATCTTAATAAAGACCCATGTCTTGGTTCAAAAGACCCGGTCGGGATCCTGGATCAACAGGCAGATTGAATAAGGTCATAATCATACGATTCGCGTGAACCCATGTTTGTACTAGTGGTAAATTTATTTTACACAGTTAATCAGCTCCTGTTTGAAGAAGGTGTTTAGTATACTGGCTGAAATAAAACTCTCGAAAAAGCTATCTTCAAGAATGCATCCTAAAAATGCTTTTTTTTCACCAATTAAAAATCACCCAAGCCAGATGGGTCTTGAACATGAATCCGTCTAATAGGTTTGTTCAATATTTAATATGTTTCTGTAATTTTTTATCTGCGTTGTGTGTGCATGTATTTTTGGGGTAAGAATGGCTAAAGATTCGTGACGAAGGCAAAGAACACTGTTTCAAGAAGATAGTCAACTCGACATTCTACATTATTTCTTTAAAATATTCCGATAATCGATAGAAAAAGATAAGGAAAAAAACTATAAATAATATTAGCTTTGGAAAATCGCTCTAAATGCTTTTCATTTTTACTGTATCGGTATTAAAATGCATGACAGCCATAAAGTTCAACAAACATGATCGTTAAGCCAATTAGCAATTCATTTGTATGTCATTAGTAAGTCAGATAATTGGCAAAGACTGCCAGTAATATAATGACTCTGTCATCCTTAATGTATTACATGTTGATTCTGTACTGTTACATGGGGGTTTGTTGTGTGACGTTCCGAAAGCAGGGTGTAATTTTTGTTCATATGTGGGGATCCATGAATCCACCCTTCTCATTTCAAACATTTCCGTAATTAGTCATGATATCACAGGCAGCTTTTTCTCGGAACTGGGTTCCATTTTAAATTAATATACAGCTCTTTCAAAAATTATTTTCCTAAAGAAGAAGCTGAATTTTTAAAAGGGTAAACCTTGATATGAAACAACAGATAGGTCTTTGAAAAAACATACACATCACCGAAATAATACACAGGACTTACAAACAATACCGAGGGCCTTAGGCAATAGGCCAAAGTATTATTGAACTCGTGATCAGTTGGGGGCCATACCGGGAAATTCATGGGACTAGTGTGAGGTTAGAGGCTACGTAGGCAATGATCAGTGTTCTGTAATATCAGTAACGAATTGGTCAGTATGAGCTGATCTGTCAATAATTCGCCTGTTGTCTGTCGGTCAGAACACGTCAATGTCTCCACAGCAGCTTTCGTCAAGTCTCCAGTAGGCCCTAATCCAACGACATGTCGTTATGAATGCCAAGCTTAAGACGTGACAGGACTGAATCTGAGGGAAAGTCCAAGTTGATTTCTCATCATTATCACAGGTTTAATACCACACAAATTCAGAACTCTCCTGTATATTTTGTGAAGAAGATATGTGATTCAGTATGCTCCACAAATTTTTGGTATTCACTTTATGTACTTACCGGTCCAGCAACTTCCTAACATTGGCAGCAGTTTGTGGTGGCTGCAGAAATTTGGTAAGACCGGGAACCAAAACAAGACTTTCAGAGGACGGTATCGTCTTATTTAGCCTTATTTTGTAAGTACTTCATGATAATACACTTGATATACGACTAATTCCGTAAAATTTCACTGACATTGAGGGGGAAAGAAAATTCTCCCATAATGATCAATGGACAATTAGAGTTCTCCCATAGAGACAGGTGATAACTAGAATTTTTCCATAGTGACAGATGACAATTAGAATTTTCATATATTTAACGGTGATAACTAGTTTTCTCACATAGTCATCGATGAAACTCAGAAATCACCTGTAGTGATCGATGTGAATTAGAAACGCGTGATTTCAGCCTTCTGCCGCGGTGTAATTGAGATCTTCGCTCTTTTGGGATGTTAGGCAGCGTAGACTGGTGTTTAGTTACTGACGTTTCGGGACAACCTGTCGGTTCTGTCTTGAAGTTTCAAGCACTCTTCTCCTATAGTGATCGACTACGCAATTAGAACTTTAATTCATGGCGTTCGGACGCTATAAACCATGTTACTAAGAAAATACACTCACAGAAGAAAGTTGAACGAAACTAATACCAAGTTTGTTGTGTTCCGGGACGTGATGCCGTATAATTTGGTAATTATGAGTCAACGGTTCAGAGAAAACCGATTCCTCGCACTTCAGGACACCAAACTCAAAACCTCTAGAAAATTATTACAAAACGTAATGGCGTTAACTTCGCTTGCTTTCAGATGTGGTTCACGTGTACTGGATCTTCAGAATCACTCTTATTTTGACTCGCGTAACGTGAAATTAGCAGTTCCACAGGGGTTTTCCTTTTACGACGCTGCTTAAGACCGGAATCCGGAGTATGCACTGAACTAGTCTAGGCCTGCTCACCTGTACAAGCATGTTCATCTCATTTTAATATTAACACACCATAAAATTTGTGCCAACAATAAACCCAGATCTCAGAGGGTTTTATAATTAACATTCCGTCGAAAGCGCATTGAATGGCAGGAGGTTTTTATTGCAAAGATAAATCGCACGTGTGCTACGACAAGTGTAAGGACGAGCAGTTTTCTATTTGTTATTTCCCAGAGACCTGTGATATAAAGTGCTAAATTTAACGTTTTACCGGCAACACGACGAGCAGCGATTTGTGACATTGGTATCACTTTGGTATACGTATCGCTTGTTTGCGACGTTGTAGTTGTATGGACCGCAATTAGTGGTTCGTACATGAGCAAATGCCATATTGCTGTCTGTAACCTTGCACAACAATCACAGACGTAACGGCTGCAGATATTGTTAGCATCAGCACCGCGGCACATGCGATATATTTCATCGCGTGAAACAGGTCTTCCATATTTTATCAGGAAATTGTTTTAAGCGCCGAAATACTCGAAATATTTGCTTTATTAACACCAAATCCTACGCGTGTCTCAGGTCACTGTGCACCAAATATTAACCTTTTAAAGCCTACTGCTTACGTGACGCACCAACAATTTAACATTCAACAACTGTACTCTCTGCCCACACTGTATTTATGTGTTTTGTATTTATCTGAGAACAAACAGCGACTTGTGCCACTTACACCATAAACTGATTGATTTTTATAACCGAGATGAAAAGTGTTTACAGCGCGGTACGGACTGGGTCTTTAAATAAAGCGGTCTGGGCTTCGTCTTTAAAGGGTTAATTAGATAACTGTGAAACTACGTATAGCCTAACTTGATTGCAATATTTCACCTTCCTGAGATAGAAAGGTCTCGGCATGCGTCTATCCGGATATTTCATTCTTCCACCACTCTGTTCCATCACATTCCATTCAGAGTCTCCCTTCTCTTATTCTGCCATCATCCCACCGTACGTATCCCTCATACTTCATTTCCTATAAAACATCCCACCATATGTGCCGAAACACATTTGTCACCACACCAAGACATATGAAGGCATATTTCCTGTGAGTGGACTGTACATTGCACTTTCATAGGGATAGAGCTGTACCTGTCAAACACGGTTGTTGTTGCATGAAATGGACACGTGTATCACAAATGAATGATTTTCACTTTCGACGGAACATGTCAGATCTCTAATCTCGTGGTGGTGTGAAAATATGTGTATGTAGGGCTGTGGCCACTAATCTGGCACTGGTGGAATGATATTTGGAAAGAAAATCCAAAGAACAACTTGATTATGGGCGCTAAATTCTGCGTTACAAGTCCCTAGATGCCAAACCGGGTCTTTGCGGTGGCAAGCCGGCAGCTTTCAGTCTGTTCTATGGGCAAGTCTTGGGAAAATACATTTATGTTAGCAGTGATTATAGTTATGACTATCCTTAATTACTAGTTATACATATATTTCTTTGATGTGAGTATCACTGTTATTAAGGGAGATTGGATTTTTAAATACCACCTGCATTAATACGCAGAATTTCTGGTATTTACCCATAGTGTGTGTATGGAGATTGTAACATCTTTACGGGTAACTGAATCAGGAACTACTTTTCTTAAATTTACGTTGACTGGCTTAATACAGCGTTTCCCAAACTATGTGCCGTGATATTCCGTAAAAAATCAAGAAAGCCAAACAATCATAGATTTTTTTTTATTAAATTTTGGTTGTAACATATTTGATCATAGTTTAAGATAACCGTTTGTGTAAGAATTTGTATAAGAACCTTTCGTTTGGTTACTAATAGATCTACTTATGCTGACCTCTATTTGATAAATGAGAAACCACAGATCATATCCTAGCAGTTGACCAACTTAATGCACAAATTCTTGTTTTATAATGTTTATTATATTTCTCTACATGTTTCGAGCACTATTGTGCTCATCACCAGATGGTCAGAGTGTGACGATGTCAGATGCTGTATAATACAATTTGACCTCCTGATGATAAGCACATAGTGCTCGAAACATGTAGAGGAATATAATAAACTTATTATAAAACAAGAATTTATGCATTAAGTTAGTCAATTGCTAGGATTGTACTGAGATGCACAGTCAGCAAAACATCAAAACACAGATCATATTTATGCTGTAAATATTTACGTAGTTAAAAGTGTTCCGTGACCATAAAAGTTTGGAAGACGCTGGTTTAATATATAATGATCTGCGTCTGATAATGATTACCCTTACCTGTAAAATAATTTCCAAAATTAACACTATTCACCTGTGCTACTTTGTGTGGGTACAGCTTGCAACTATACGCATACACGGAACTTGAAATAATTTGACCAGATTTGATACAGAGTGCCATAGATTTATACAACACTCCTTTTCAGCCGGTAGTCGAAGGACGTTGTCTTTCTGTGGTGAAGTGTGTCATAACTTCCCAGAAAGAAGAAAGGAGTGTACACGGCTAGTTCATATTACATTCTTATATGTATTAAAGATCATACTGATATATTAAACATATCTTAGGTTTATGTTGAAGACCGTAAAAAGCAGATATTGAATTGGCTTGTTGATATCATTGTATGTAAATATAAAAACTGTGATTATTTCTAAGATATATATATATATATATATATAAACCATCTGTAAATCTTTTGTTTAATTATCTCACTTTGTTATTAAATCCAACCTTGTGCTAGGTCTTTCGTATCTCTGGAGTTCCAATTTTCTAATCAGCACGCTGTTAAGATTATTTTTGTTTCACAATTAATTATCTTGACTGAACACAGAATAAATCGGGGTTGTTTGTTATTTGTGTGTGATTAATTACCTTGATCAGGTAACGCAAGACTCTTTTGTTCCTATTCTCAACTAACTGCAAAACACCGTATTTACTTCTTCTTTACACAGTTGCTTCTTTATTTTCTTCTTGCTTTCTAAAATTACTGAGGACCTCTTTGTGTTGTTTTCGTTTATTATTTTGACGATGTAGAATACGGTAATTGGTTAGCAGGTAATTATACTCTAAATAATGAGTCACTAATGAGCGTAAAATTTCGTCTTTTAAACAGCTTTCTGGTTTACCCCTTGGGCGAACTGACCCTTTGCGTTACAGCATATGGAAACTGACAGCAGCTTGCTTCTCTGGAGGCTCATCGTTTTGTATTATGACACTGTCCATGTCCTCTCATGCAGGAGCCTTTCTAATACTATACCTTTATTTAAAGTTGAAAGAAACATGTGTTGTAGGTCTGAAAAATGGGTTGCCAAAATGCTGTTTACATGTATATTAGGTTTGGAAACTGCGTTCCTCAAAATGCTCTCGACGTTTTCGCACCTTCACAGATATGTCAATAATTGATTTTGCAGCGTGCGCCTGTCTTCAAAGTCATTATCCCAATCCGGAGTTATTGCAGTGTTGCGCTGGTGCCTTCTCTCGCTCTTCTTGCATGGAAAATGTTTACCGATACAAGCGGGAGTAGCTCAGTATTCACGGTTACTAGAACACGGGTTGGAAGTCCAAGGACTCGTAGTTCCATTCCAGGCAGGGTCGAGAGATCCTTATCTTCTCGAAAGAGCCAGCTGCTGTCAAGTTTAAAGTGGCGGGGCATGTGTTTTATTGGTCGAGAGTTTTATTGGTCGAGAGTTTTATTGGTCGAGAGTTTTATTGGTCGAGAGTTTTATTGGTCGAGAGTTTTAAGAATGTGTGGAGCTTTACCCATTCTACCTGCTATGGATTAAAGTTGTGGTGCTTAAGCAAGCACACAAACGACTTCATGTTTATATATTACAAAGAGTAAGGACTGTGAAAGAGTGACGAATGTATATGTAGTTAGCTGAATTATGGTGACATTGTCTGTCTTTTTTGGTTATTTCATCTGGCAGGAGTGAAAAACAACACGTAGTAGATGACTTCGGAATTTTTGCTGATAATGAATATGAGATGAAAGTCTCTTTGCTCCGTTCTACCCATTTACCTTTTATATCATAACGCTGGACACAGAAAATGATACGGGAGGCCCACATCAGTCAATGTGCATTTGTTTATTATTTTTCGTCCAAGCTTCCAAAGGCCCTGTTTTTTTTTTAAAGAAGTTTTGACCGGTTTGACAGAATGCTTTGTTATGTTTTGTTATGTTTTGTATGAACTTCATTTTTTATGTTTGCATGTAGTTTTATTGTATGTAAGGCAGGTGACAATATATGTGGGGTCGCACAGTTACGCTTTCTTCTGGAAATTTTCGATGGGTTGTGTGTCGGACGTGCCAAACACGAGGATGTAATCCAATTTCAACAACAGACGGAAGGCAATAACGCATTTTCGCCACGTTCGTTTGAAACGTAATGGGCTTTTACTATAGAATTACTTTCTTAATGCACTGAGTGTGTCAGAAATATGTGGGGCGTTGAAACATAATCTTGTCCGTTATACCGGGGTCCAACAATTTCTAGATTAACCCCTGATCGCCAATGCCCTTTTTAGACGTGCCGCGAAAATTTCTTTATTCTCGTGGAAACTGAAGTGTTCAAAACATCTTTACTATTTGCACTAATAGCGAGATTTGAAGATCTTGCAGCTCACGTATAATATCTGTGGTACGCAGTTTGAGGTCACGCGTACTGACATACAAATTTCCAAGTTTTGGAAGATATCACTACCTCCGTCTTCAGGCCAGTAGAATGCTCTGAAATCAGGGGCAGCACCTTTATCCAAAACCTTGGTATCCTTATACCAATCTACAGAGTGTTACATGCCAGAAGATCGAAATATTTTTCTGCCTCTTTGCTCTCAACTGATGTACTTTAGTTGTTGATTTGAATTGCCTGAAAATCATCGATTTAAACTGCAATTGCGGAATACAAAAGGCACTATTTTAATAGCGTCATAATTTTCACGTAAAAGTAATTACAATAAACAGCTTTCCGTATTACATAAAGTGACATATTTTCGCCGGTCCCAGTGGCCGCGCGGTCTAAGGCGTAGGTCTACGGCCGCTCGCCTGCTGTGGGTTCGAATCCCGCCGAGGGCATGGATGTCTGTCTGTTGTGAGTGTTGTGTGTTGTCAGGTAGAGGTCTCGGCGACGCACTGTTCACGCGTCTAGAGGAGTCATACCGATTGTGATGCGTCGCTGTGTGTATGATCTAGAAACCTCAAGATGAGGAGGCCATGGCCGCGTTGGACCGCAGCGCCACAGGGGAAAAAAAAGAAATATATTATTTTTCCGTTCCTAATTTTGGGCACTCCGTAAACATCGTAGCATTCCGCTGTATACGTGTGACATTCTGTTATCATAACGAACCAGACGTCTGATCTTCGCTTCGCCTAGTTTCGTGAGTTTAATGTCGGGAATGAGCCTCTGTACCCAATGAATTGAAATTTCTGTGGGCTTCAGAACCGGTCTGGATGCTGAGGAAAATACAAAACTCCTTGCACTCTTTTTGACGGAAGATTACCTGAAAATTTTCTATATTAACAGTACTTCGACACGAATTTGGATCTGTTATACTGCACTGATTACTACAATTTTAGAAGACACTTGAGATACTTAGCCGACTAGAAATATATTTTGGTGCATATGGCCAAGACCCGGAGACTGTTTTTACTGTCTGAGAAAACAGTGGTGAATGAAACCTGCAGGTTTTAGGTCATTTATGCCCTATATCCTTATCTATCAGAATTAGGAATTGTATACTTTTTGATAAATTACACTATAATTTACATATCCTATATCTAGTTACTGAAGCTTGGAAGACTGGATCTGAAACATAGACTATATTAATATAACAAATAAATAATAATAATAATAATAATAATAATATTTCAGTTCTTACAACTCTTGAGGATACCTATCAGTTAACACCGGGCTATCACGTTGGTAGCCCATACAAGTATGTGAAATATTTAAGCATCATCTACTGAAAGAATTCGGATATTGTGCATAAATTATGGGGGTTCTTTAAAAATATTCATACAGAGCATAATATTTACCTTGTCCTAAGATTGTTTTTGAAAACTCTTTATTTTATGAGTGCCTAACAATAAACGTAGAAGGCATGTTAGGGCTCCTAGCGAAACTTTACAGTCTGTGCCAAGAAAAACTGAAAGACAAATGACCATTCATGTCCTCCGTTTTTATCTTGATAATATCTCCCTGGTGCTACTAGCAGGTAAATTTTACACCGGAGTAAACGAAGGCATAAAGAAATTGTTGTTATATTCTCTGATTATTTAATCATCTAAATCCCTGTGATATTTTTTAGGCACTAGGAGCTGTAAAATTAACGAAGCTCGGAACGTTGTCATGCATTTTACGTACTTGGTATTTGGTGCTAGTCTCGCAGTAAATCCTTTACCCAAACAACATTATTAAACTGGTTTTTCTGATGGATATAGACAGTTTTTATGTGAGATAGAAAGTATATATATATATATATAAATAAAATTTTAGTTGACGGTTTCTCACCTCGGAGTTCCGGATTCGATTCCAGGACTGTCCATGTCAGATTTATGATGGACATATTTGGACTGGGTTTGATTTTTTTTCCAAGCACTTCGGTTTTCCCCAGTCAGTAACATTCCCCTAGTCCTCCGTACTCACCTTTATCTGACTCAGAAGAACAAGTGGGTGGAGCCTGAGATCCTTGAAATCTCTCGGATATCTGGAGCGAATTGGACAGGAATGTAATTTCCAATTGTTGTATTACCTTTCGGGGGATTAGTAGGGGTAATAAAGTCTCAAATAGAACGTAGTATCTCTTAGGTACACAGTTTTAACTGCTTCAGCTGCTTTGTAAATGTAGTAAACAATTCATAAAAAACTGAAAATTCAAAAGGAGCGAGTTTTTAAAACAAGTGTTCCTTTGCAGATATCACATGTTGAAATGCTTAATTGTTCTGCCAATTTCGCGGTATGTTCCTGCAGAATCTGCTGTCTCTCTTGACATCAAATGCAGTAATATAATTTGTAGTGTTTGCTTCTACCATTAGTGTATCTGGCACGGAGCTAACACAGTTAATTAGGATTTGGACATTAGCCGGCAGTCATGCGGAGTGACTCCTAAAACCACGAGGTTGGTATTTCCACTATTGAATACGTGTCAGTGGCGCTCTACCATGGCACTGTATAATCCCACCACTGGAGGCTGCAGTGCTATAATCAAGTTTTTAATGCTTTGAATACCAGAATTTTGTGTTTGTACGAATGTTCAAATGCTGTCACCCAAAAGTAAGACCATAAAGGTAAATAGTAGAAAAAGGCTGCCCATATTAGTAGTGCAGTATACTTAAAAGGACGTGGTTTCTGTAGGACTCTAAACTAATAATTTTCTCATTATTTTTAAACAGACTTTCGGATATCTCTTTAAGCCTATTACATTACGTAACTTACTTCACGTAGTTTAAAATTTCCGATGTTGTTGTCTGTATATGCAATTTTAACGCATGTGTGTGAAAAACAGACACAGATAACAAAGATTGTAACCTATTGAAGAATTTCATGACTGAATTTTTCATTGCATGTTATCAGGGGAATAAAATTCAAGAGGATGAGTTGGGCGTGTCAAGAAGGAGGCTAGGGACAATTTAAAATATCAAAATTTCTTTCTAAAAATGAGAAGGGAGGATTCACATCTTTGCACTTGGGCATAAAGATATAGCGGATAATACTGAAATGGATCAAAAAGATTTATCATTTCTGTCATGTAGTTTCTTTAGGAAAATGTGCCAATTACTGCATGGTAAATACCACTTTAATGACGTGGTAGTTGTACTTACCGTTAAGTTGGTGGCTCTGACTGCGATTATGAAGATAAAAAAAATAAGGTCCTACAGGATGCATGATTTTCTTTAAGGATGCAGCCAGTTAAATGCAGTCACAGACGGCTGAACTATACGTACTAGCTTTAAAAAGTTCCCGGAATTCACTGGTAAAATTTTCAGGAATTACTACTTATGAATAAAAATGTATATTGACATAATTTGTTGCCTTAGGGATGTGGTCAGAAGGGAATACGCCGAAAAATGGAGAAAAACAGTTGATTTCTCTTCACGATACTACTCCAGTGCACCGGTCGGTTTTGGTCAAGGATGTTTTAGCAGAGAACAACGTGACAATACTTGAGCATCCCCCATAATCATCTGACCTGGCTGCAGCTGATTTTTACCTATTCCTTATACTGAAGTCAGCATTTAAGGGACGGCGCTTTTGTGACGCTACAGACGTTATTAAGAAGGCGACGAAAGATCTGAAAAAGCTTTCAAAAATGGCTTCCAGGAATGGCTCCAACAACTTTATAGTCGCTGGTAGAAGTGCATATTTGCATAAGGGGACTATTTTGAAGGAAATGTACTTGTAGCTTAAATGATTGTACTATTTTGTATTTCGCAGAAATAAAGTGATTTGTGGGAACATTTTGAAGGTAGAACATAGGATCTGGGACCGAACAGGACGTTGTAGCGATAGCAGTGTAGTTTTGAACTCTGGAGATACCCCTTTCAAGTCTGGACTGTGACACAGCCTATTCTGACTGAAGTTTTTATGGTAACCTAATTCAATCCAGAGGAATGCAGCGACATTACGTTTGTTATGCTACAGCCCCTTTCTGTCAATTCCCACTTACCACTAATCAATGATCTTCCAATCGACGCAGTAACTTGAGTTGACATGTTCGTAAAATAAAGCAGCCAGAAAAAGTAATTCGTAATTTGGAGGCGTGAGGACCGCTTCCACTTTACCACATTTAGTCCGAAGAACCTTCATTGAAAATCTGATATCTAGAATCTTGAGTTAGGGTATACACACTTGCAGTGCAGCATGGCCTGCATAAAAACATTAACTGATTTCTTAATATGACGGATATTGAGGAAAAAAACATACTGATATTTGGGGGTTGTTTGACTGTCATCTTCCTCATGAAATAATGTGGAATGCCAAGTTGATGGAAAAAGGTAATTTTATTTATATATTCTTAGCTCGACATGTTTCGGGTACATACGCTCATCATCAGGAGCATTAGATGTTGAGTTGCAGCATATGGTTTTCTGCACCGAGTTTGTGGATTGGTGGTGGTTTTGAGAGCCGCTGCGTAGGTCGTGTGTATGTTGCGGACGGTGAGTCGCACGGCACCATCCGCACCGCACACACGACCTACGCAGCGGCTCTCAAGACCACCACCCATCCAAAAACTTGGTGCAGAAAGCCATATGCTGCAACTCAACATCTAATGCTCCTGATGATGGGCGTATGTACCCCAAATTTGTCGATCTAAGAATACATCAATAAAATTACCTTGTTGCATCAAGTTGGCATTCCACATTTTTTCATACTGATATTTATATGATCTCGCTATATGATCATGCAGTGTAGTAATACAAGTGTGGCGGAACACTAATAACAAGAACAAATACGAAGAGAAGTGATTTTATAAAATCTAAATTGACAGGAAGAATGAAGATAATAAAAAAGTATTATTCAAATCATGATACAAAAAAATGGAAATATATGTTAAAGTAATTACACCAGTACATCGCTACGAAACCTAATAACTGCACACTAATGGTTTTCGAAGCTGACTAACTTTCATACAACAGATGTTCTGTACGTCCGCATAGAGACAGTGCTAATTTTAGCGTTATTTGGTAGAGCTGCATAGGGCAGTATTGCTCTTAGCGTTATTTTCATGTTGCACTGAGAACTACAATGGATTTCCGAAAGGGAGATTTTTTAAAATGACGAGGTAGTAATTTGAACTTTGTGTTGCAAAATATTACGAAAGTACACGCAAATTTTCTGCTAATTTTTCTTGTGCGAAATGCAGTGGTTGCAAGACATTTAAGAAATCTCACGAAGTCGATAGCTGTGGGGTTTAGCCGAAGTACTCGTTACTCAGCAAGGTTGTCTTGAAATAAGCCACAGTTAAACAATAAAATTGTATTTCATAGTGTAATAAACTCTTAACTAACGCTTGAAATCATGTGTGAGATTTAGGTATCTGTAACAATTTGCATAACCATGAAAAAGAAGAGTGCAGAAAAGCAAGTTCTCAACTAACACACATACAAGTTAGTGCACTGAATTATTTCTGCATTACATGGAGACAGCTTATTTAATAATAATAATAATAATAATAATAATAAACTGTAATTGGGTTGTCACCCGGTGGCAGTGGTTATTTTACATGTATACTAAATATGAAATTGGTTACTAATAAATTTAAGTCGGGAGGGCTACATGAGAAGCATGTAGTGGCAACTTGGAATCTTGGGAACCATCTCAGCATTTGCTTATAGACACAAGGAAACCAGTGGCATCATCTTAGCCTATGGTCTGGACGTTAGAGAAATCGTGTTTCGATACCTGGCAAGAACAATAAATTTATTTTCCGTAACTACCATACCGGCTTGGGGGACCCCAGGCATTTAACGAGAGGGCTTTACAAGGGTGTAAGGCTGCCGAGGTATGAAGCTGACCAGTCATTTCCCATGTATTGCCTAGGTTAAGATGAGTGTAACAAACTATACGTCCGATTCCCACAAGAGATAGTCTTCCACAGGGACGACTTTACTCTGTATATCTACTTTAACTTGCTTATTTTATAATTAATGCAGCTTCCAAGTAGCAAACATTTTTAGTATCATTCATACGTAGACTTCATTGTAAAAGAAAAATGTGCGGTCTTTGTGTTATTGAGCTGTTTATTTCGGGAAATAGGGGAAAATATTGACCAGGTTTCTGTTTGGCCAGCCGTCTGATTGTGGGAAGTAGTTCTGCAGAGTTTAAGTGCTTTTTTAATGAAACTTATGACCTGTTAACGTGGTTGAAAACAAGTTTATAATAGCAGCGTTATAATTACATACTCGTAACTCCCAATAATGTAGAATAAGACTCGCCGTCTGCCTCTCCAGTGTGTAACCCGCCAATTTAGTGTCATTGAACGTGACTCGTATTGTTATTATTATTATTATTATTATTATTATTACATGGTACAAATGAAGCATTACTGCCAATGGTCGAAGGCATTTCTTTCTGTATAACCTTTAAGGAAGATACTTCAATTCCATTGTTATTTACGTTTCCTGTTATTGCACAGACTGCATTACAGAAAACGTTCAAATTTCGGTGCTTAGAGTTCACAGATTGTGTGTTTTGTTTACGTCAATTTTAGATTAACCTGTCTTGATAATACAAATATTAATACAGTTTTATTACTTTAAAACAATTGATTTTGAAAAATAAACTTTGTTCTATTTAGATATGTACAAAATATGATGGAATTTCTAATTCAAAATGGCCTGCAATCGCAAAAGTATCATTATGTAGGAAATTAATTGTCGCTGCTTTTATGCAGAATTACAAGACTAACACGGTCGACAAAATGTGCCTGAGGAGATCTGGCATGTTTTCTCAGTGTGGCATTAATTTTCGTCGAGACTGTCCTGAGCTTTTGAAATTGAAACATGCTGACGCCAATGGGCAGAATCGACCTTCCCTTTGTGCATTAATTTTATGCAAAGAACAAACATCTCGTAGCAAATCAGGCGGCATAAAATGCTTCTTAAAAACAAAAAACACGAGGAAAATAGATTTTATTTGCTGAAGAAATTACACTTATTTTAATGAGTTTTCAGGCAGAAAAAAAGTTAATTTTAATAATAAATTCAAGGTAAAACGGGTGTGTAATAATGACGCTACTCTGTATAGTGTATGGTGTTAAGATAGAGTTGGAAGTGTGTTATTGTGCAAGCTTGCGGAGTTCCTTCACTTCTGCCTCCTACTGCTTACTACTACTGTCACTATTGCTGCTACTACTGCTGCTGTTGATGGAGATTGTTGTGAATAATTATGATTATGTCATTTGAGTTAGGGATAGAGGTAATTTAAAACACTTCCCACCCTAGAGCAACTGCATTTACTAAAAATAATATGTCGTATGCCCGTCACGTTATCAGTTCACACGTTTACCTGCCTGGAATCTGAAAAACATATTTTGTTTCATGCACTATATATATTTTTGTCCAATGTCGAATCTAGGACGAATTTCAGTTCCCGTCCCCTCATGTCTGAAGCATACATAGCACAGTTACTAACCAGCTATTTGAAAACTGCGACGATCAATTATTTTCGTGGCTAATAAGTAGTTTTTGACAACTAATTTCCAGTCGCGAGACTAATTACCTTCGAATCTTATACAAATTTGCTGATTGCCTTCTTATCTCCTGAAAATTTACTATTTTCGAATCCTCTGCAAGTTTATTGATTATCTTCGTATATTCTGAATATTTACTACTTTTTCGTCCAGTCTTTTGGGAATTTACTAAATATCTGCCTAGTGCCTGCAGAGTTACTAATTATCATTGAATATTCCCTCTCGCTACAACACTACACACTCCTATGTCCATTTACGGGTCTGTTGTCAAAGAGAGAGTCTAATTTTATTTCAAATACTGCTGTCTCTGCTTTAAACCAAAAGTTAGATTGGCTTTACAAGACTTGTTTGGAGGATTTAAGAATTCTGGGGTTTGAAGCGAACGGACGAGTTAGTTGCTTCCACCTTTAGGGTCTGAGAAGTCCTAGAAGAAGAAAACATCTCAATATTTGTTCTTATGTTTCAAGTTATGTGTTTTAATCTGACGTTCGTTGGACCGTGCATCATTGTGATAACTGAAGAATAAAAACCAACTAGATGCCATTTATTATTTTATTGTACTTCTTATAGGCTCAACATGTTTCGGGCACTATTATGCCCATCATCAGGAGCTCGCGGCTATGATGTTGATTACCACATTGATATATAGTTCTTGGTTTGCTGTATGTTGGAGGTTAGGTGCGGTTAGGCTGGAGTAGTGTCCTGGCTAACCGCACCTAACCTCCAACATACAGCAAACCAAGAACGAAACGACCAATGTGGTAATCAACATCATAGTCGCGAGCTCCTGATGATGGGCATAGTAGTGCCCGAAACATGTTGAGCCTATAAGAAGT
>Ga0123352_10008957_pt1 | contig 15618 bp, 12 predicted proteins | sample TergutLab28metaG_FD_89700 | JGI IMG/M metagenome (GOLD analysis project Ga0123352, IMG submission 89700) | Labiotermes labralis P1 segment gut microbial communities from Petit-Saut dam, French Guiana - Lab288 P1 | ecosystem: Host-associated > Arthropoda: Insects > Digestive system > Gut ... | reverse complement strand
GGACCCGTTGCGCTGACCACGTGACACCCCTCTATCCGCAAAAGTTGGCACCAACTTCGCCGACCGGCGGCGGCCGCTCTGTCGGTATAGTTCGCGTGCGGACTAAGGCCACGGAGTTTTTTTGAGTTATAGTAACGCTGCTCGTCAAGAAATTCGTCGCCCGGTATCGAACCCGGAGATTCATTACCCTCCTCACAACAGCCCGCAACTGTCCCCCGTCTTCAGCCACATGAAGCCAGTCCACATTCTCACACGCTAGTCACGTACACCTTCGAAATTCTGTCTCAACCTTTCCTCCATTCTAAATTTTGTTTTAAGTGTACGCCTAATGAGACCCTTCCTCGCCAGATTTCCTGGTCTATTCTTTCTCTCGCTCATCGTATTCTCACTAGACTGCAGTCTCTTAACAATACATGAAAGGAAACAAGTAATAAACGACATTTTACAGGAAGCAGCAGTAAAGCTGTAACTGTACTTGTAAATGGCAGTAAGACTGAAGGGGAAGACCCACTGCGTATAGAAGAATCCATGATTGAATTACGTTCACGAGAATCTGGAATTTTAACAACGTTTTTACGTAATGGACGCACAGCTTACAAATTTTTGGAACGCTGGCTCATTGCGTAAGATGTCCAATATAAACATGTCACTTAAACAGACACTAAGTTAAACAACGGCGTAAAATTCTTTGTTTAAATATCTCGAAAACACTATAACGTCTTGAAACTTGTACTAGATGTAATGTAGAATGTTTGCATTTTTATCTGCAACTTTTTCGTTTCTACAAATATTTAGAGAGAAACTCTATCTGGGCGCAGAAACGAACGCACTCTTTCGTGTAAAGCAGTTCTTACTGTTGTCCGATTTGCGTAAGTATTGGTACGTGTCAACAAATTTTGGATTTCCCAAACCAAATTTAATGGAAATTAATTCCATAATATTTATGGATAGATAGGCATGGTGGAACTAATCGGCGTACTTTGCAACTTTCGTTTCGACAGTATTAGACAGGACGACTTCTTGTTAATAGAACTATGAACCGAAATGTATGAGCAGGTGTAAAGATGAAAGGTGTGTGAAAACAGAGATTAAACAAGACATTTTAAGACCTGTCCGATATCTCACGCACATACTGAATGAGATAAAAGGGGGTTAACGCACTCAGACCGCCTTCCTACATTTCTCTGCATGAAGCAATAAATTGCCGACAGGACAACAGTGGAATAAATTATAGTTCCTTTCGCTTTTACTTTGTCCTAAAACAGCCTTGCTCTTGCACGTTACAGAATAGCGGCTTTAGGATCGCTCAGCAAACATAAAACGCTTCATCAAGATTAAAAACTGGTGTCATCAACATAATTTTGTTATAGACTTCATGTGTTCGGGGTTTTCTTGAATACAACTTGTTACAATCATAGAAATCTTGTATTATTGTCACATTTTAGTAATAATTTCTTAAAACTTCATAAGTAAAGAAATATATCAAATAAAACGCCGTTTGGCGTAGTAGTAGCAGCAGCAGTGGTATTACTCACCAAATATTCAGGTGGTCAAATCAAGAATGAGATGGGCAGGGTATGTGGCACTGAAGGGAGACAGGTGAGGTGCATACAGGAGTTTGGTGGCGAGACCTGAGGGAAAGAGGCAACTTGGAAGACAGAGACGCAGATGCAGGGATAATATTAAAATGGACCTTCAAGATGTGGGACGGAGAAATATGGACTGGACTGATCTGGCTAAGGGTAGGGACAGGTAATGAACCTTTGGGTTCCACAAAATGTGGGGACTGTCTAGACTACTGAGGACCTGCTAGCTTATTAGGAAGGACCCTCGTCCACGGAGTCAGTTCGTTAGTTGTAGCAGTATGGCTGATAGTGATATTATAATACTGTATTATTAAATTTCAGAATAACCCTATTTCTTAATCATGGATTATGACTGCTCTACAATGAATTTGTCTGGCATAACCTTCAAATTTGGCACCATCTCCAAGTTTATAACTGCTCATTTAAAACAAACGCTTCACACACAATTTATGGCACTTGTAACTGCTCTGGGAAGTTTGGTTTCCCCCATCAGTCATTATTCCACCAATACTCAATGTAAGTAGCCAGTATAGATTCTGGCTCCAGGCATTGGCATGGGCAATGTACATATAAATATAACATTGATGCATGCTTACAATAACACTGTTGCAATGGAAAAGAAGTATTACACATTCTGAATGTGTGTCTGTAGCCTTAGGTATCCAGCATGCGACGCACGTCTGCTGTTTTGTCATCCATAATTCTACCACACTTTTTCACATTTAATATCATAAATGGATAACTTTAAGAAAAAAGTTACTGAATATAACATGTTTTTTTCAACAACTTTTACCTGAAACATCTCTCATTCTGAAGAGAATTCAGCAAGATATCATAAATGTACATAGGTCTTCTTGTAATGTATGGTTTTTCTCGTCAGATTTTAATTAAAGTTGAATTGTCTTCATAGATTTTCAAAAGACATTTAAATATCAAATTTCATGAAAAACGTCCAGTGGGAGCCAAACTCTTCATTGTGTATGGATGGAAAGACAGACATAATGAAGCTAACAGTTGCTTTTCACAATTTGGTGAACAAGCCTACAAGTCCTGAGCCATGCTTTAGATTCCACATGGGACTCAAAAGTTGAACAGGAAGCAGGAATACTTACCACTGACAACTACACTGCATTTATCCACTATCTGTGGCAAATAGCAACAGAACTTTATAGTAACATAAAAAAAATTTAAATTGTACCATGAAAGCAGCTGAGACAGTGCAGTGAATAGGCCACAGGCCAGAGGATCTAGGGTTTCATTCCAGCACGGTTAAGTGATTTTCCTCTTTTCAAAACTGCCCACACTGGCCCTGGGGCCTACTCAACCTCCTACTCAATGGGCACTGGGGGTCTTTCCAAGATAGTAAAGTGGTTGGGGCATGAAGCTGAACCACTCACCTCCATCTAGTGTGTCCAGGCTAAGAATCAGTAGAGCTACACCACTAAGATGACCAAAATAATAAATTTTTTTAAAAACCATAACGTTTTTATACCTAAAATTTGTAAGCATGTCTACAAGCTACTTCCATACACTGATAAGCAAGCAGTGGAACATTTATATGGTGATTCAGTGATTGTTAGTGGATCACACACACATACAGACATGGCACTACCTTCAACAAGGATTTTGTTTAAAAAATAAGAGTAGGACACAGGTATACTACAGGAAAACAGTGACTGAAAGTCAATCCATGGTGGACACTTAAACGTTGTCATTACACACTGCCCTGTCAAGTTACATGATCACAATGTATTGTATTCAGCTCTTCCAAAATATTTTTGATATCTTTGTGATCACATAGAAAAAAATATGATTTTTGTATTAGTGAAGAGGATGAGGAACTAGAGAAAAAAAGAAAAACTATATATGAATTTCCACAAAACTACACAAACATTCTTGACACCGACTCCCTGAAGATGGCACTTTGGTGCCAAAACATGTTGGGGTGATACTTGTCATGAATTGTGTTTTATGATTTGTATTTTATTATGGTTTATTAAGTGCAACTGTCAGTCAATTCAAGAAATTAATATTCCAGTTTCTCAACAATCTAGTCAACTGTCACACAAAATGTCATGCCACAATTAACAGCAATAATGATGACGACAGTGGTGTTGGTGATAATTACATGTAAGAGCTACAGAGGAAAAGCTGGATGCAATGAAAAGGGGATTATCCAATGAAGTGGATGATGATGATGAGGAGGAGGAGAAAGAAGAGGAATACAAGAAATGAGAAGGGGAAGGATTAAATAAATGACATGACATATAATATCTTTTGATTATGGAAAGGTAAAGCCAATATGTGCAATACTGCTTAGTATATCAACTTAATACCAATTTCCTACACAAACCTTCGAGTCATGTAGCACATTTCCCTTCCTACAGATACTTGAAATATGCAAGACAAAAATAACACACCTGTCTTGTTTACTGGGCCAGACTACAAATGTTTACACGGCCCTCAAAAGTTGTCTAAACTGAAGGAATGGCTTTTGCAATGGAACAGTTGACATAGACAGTGGACATGTGAAAGGACTTACTGTTAAGACTCTGATTGCAACTCCAAGAAAATGACTGTAGATATGTATACAAAATTATGACAATATGTTTAAAATAAGAAAAACTTTGATAATGAATAAATTTCAAATAGGCAACAGACTGAAGAAATGTTAATAATTTAGATTGAAATTAATAATTTTCTATGCAAAATTTTTTACAACTACAAGATGGCCTGTCCCTTGAAAACTGGTGATGTAATATGATGATTTAAATTCAAATTGTATGAGAGCTACACAATTTCGATAGGATATCAGCAGTATGCAGTAAAGTGAATGCAAAAGTCTTACATGAATGCAGCACAATATTATTTCTATAGCACTTATCATTCTTCGTATTCAACAGCTTGAAGTCATTTATACGATTTCAATGGCTGCCGAAATAAATGGAATCCTCAATAAAATCCTGTAACGAAAGATAAGCAAGTACATGGGAAGATCTAAAATTCATTGTAAGAATTTGAGAGTCATGCTGCCTCCATTCAAGGTAGTTTGTTCTTGAGATCCCTTTTGGGATTATGCAGCACAGAATGGTAGTTTCGAACCAATGTTCTGGGACAACCTTGGTTGAGAGAGGTTGTCCTGACACACCATTCTATGCTGTGTAGAAGTCTAGACGGCAGATCCCATTTACACCAAAACAGAAGCCTGACATCACACAAGTCTGTTCTTATACACCAGCATTTGGTGGTGCCACAGAAAAAAAAAACCTGGAAGTGAGTGAAAACTTCTCAGTCAGAGGAACTATCATCTCCCTCTTGTGCCACCATCATCTGTTTGTCTTCTGATGTGATCAGCTCAATAATGGCTCTGGAAAAAAAATAAGTTCCATGAGTAACTTCAAAAACCATGCACAAATGGTGCTAACCGTAAACCATGTTAGGGAATTAAGTATGAAGTGAGAGGCATCACAATTAAGTGGGTAACACTCCCACTTCAAAAGTCACAAGTCCCACGCTCAAACTTGAACCTGATGACACGCAAACCTAACGGAATCTTTTCATGTATTTTCTCATTCGTTCAACAGAAGAACATACCTCTACTCAGTCTGCTCCCTTCCACAACCCCTTACAATTTATTATTCACTAAACTCTTTTATCACCTATGCCATATATCAATTCTCATCAGTCATTCAATGGCCAAAAATAAATAAATAAACAAAGACTATGGACATCACTCAACTGCAATTAATGTATGTGACCACTCATGTTATCAAATGGTGTTTACAGTATGTGCATTATGGTGTATGTCTCTTGTTCACCTGCAGTTGTGATTGCCTATGCCTATGCCTATGCCGATATACACTAGATGTCACACCTGCAGGCCCGTATCACTCAGTAGCTATGATACTGTGCAATATGGAATGTACTTCATATTTTCCACATTCTTAGAAATGACTGTTGCACTTGTGTTTAAATTATGTTTGGAAAGGGTAAGTTACAGGTTAATGAAGCGCCTATGTATAAAAACGCAAGGACAGTATGAGACAATGGAGGTGGTGGATCAGTTGAACAGGGAAATCCAGACTGTTACTGCTGGATGCCATTATGGTTTAAATGACCTGATGATTCACTTCACCAATGAAAATAAAGACAAGATTATGGAAAGTGTTAAGGCCAGTGCTTCATCAAGTATGAAAATTTCTGGTGTTAGCAGTCTTGACATATTCCTCAATAAGACACAATGGGCACTGTGTATATTGCTAGAAGACAAGACATGGAAATGGCTGTCAGTAACTACTACTGTGTTGATGGATTTGAAAACTACTAATCCAAGAACCTAGCATTCACAGGCTTCCTCATCCTTGAGAACGCCCTACAGCATCCATTGGATCTTGGTGTTGTCCATTCAAATATCCAAGTTGTGTATATGTCCCAACACCACCGCCCAGCTCATTCCTGCAGCCAGTCTACCAAGGAACCACCACAACAGTCAACAGCTATTACACTTTCTCCACTATCTGCAGGATCTTGGATGAAAGTGAGATGAGTTTTTCTGTCAGAGAATGCTACAACTGTACAGTTTAGCTGAATGCACAGTAAAAATAAAGGGGTCCATGGCTCTGAATGGCTGATGGAAGAAGCTTTGGCCTAGAGTACATTAGATTAGATTAACATTTGGGTATGAGCCCTTACGGTCCCGATGCACCTAGGCCTGATAAACAGGCCTTTTGTGCCCTACAATCTGGTATCAGCTCAGAGGACCCTGTTCCTTGCTAAAGTTCCAGATGGCCCCCAGACTGAACTTTAAAGTCCTCTGGGTCCAAGAAAAGGAACTGAAATATGCATTTTCTTTTTCTCTCAAAAGTCCCAGTATATGAACCCCGACCAGGTTCCCCAACACGGGCCCTATGGAGAGAGCTGCCCATTAACAGGGCCTTTTTTACATATCTCTCAAATTCCTCATAAAAAATTTCCCTAACTAAAGAAATTTTTCCCTTCCCTCGAAGGCCCTGGGAAAGGAGTGTCCCTACATGTTCCCCAAAAGTGGGGCCCCGATGGAAACAAGACACCCACTTCCAGAGCCTTACTTAGTATATCTTTCACGGTCCCTAGTAAAGATAGCCGTTCCTGCAGGGTCCCCTCACAGAGCTCCCTCAGACAGAGATGCCCCACTACTAGAGCCCACATAGAGTTGTTAATGACTTTCAGGGATACACCATCAGGAGAAAATAAGGAACATCCTCATATTAGTCTAAAAAGTTCCAGGAGAATTATTCTTAGATTTCAATGAGGTTTATATTCAGGAGTTCCCAACTCCCATGCAGCTGAGTAATCTGCAAAGAACCTTCAACAGCCAACAGCACCCACAAATCTAGCATATAAGGAATATTGTACACCCTTGTGGAGAGGCCTAAGAGCTGACTCTCAGTGCTCTGAAGAAGTGTCTTCATGGATAGGTGCCTGGGATTTAAGCAAGAGAGGAAGATAGTCAGGCACAATACCCAGACATGTCGAAGGATACAGAGAAGGCCAAGCAATCAAGGGTCACCTTATTCTTCACCAAGTCTTGTCTTTCCCTCAACAATACACTCTACATTGTTCAAATTTCAGACATCATTCCAATAAACACAAAGGCAAATGTTATCACGTTTATGAATCATTCATTTACACAATATTATGCTGTGTGTATCTTTGACATCCTAAAACCATTTCTCCCATAAGGTCTTAATTTTACGCATCATGGTTTCACCATCCACAGGATTTTTCAGGAACATAATTCCCACACACAGCAAGGATTTGCTGTCCAATTTTGAACCTCATCCTGGAAGAAGCTACACTAGGATTGCTCTAGATTGTCGCCATAGGCAACTGCCTCATTTTACAAAACAGCTTCTTATGATATGGTGCCAGGTTACTCAAATGGTAACATTTCAAAGCAATGTGCCGAATGATCAGAGAACTGGAGTTAAGTTCCCAGCCAGAATGACAACTTTTCTCATCACTACCATGTCCAGATCAGCTGTGGAAACTTTTAGCCTGCTGTCCAATGGTATGAGGGCTTTTAACTGGAGGTAAAGCATCCAGGGCATGACAATAACCACTCATATCTATCTAATTAAGCATTACTGAAGCAATACATCAACAAGTATGCCAAGGTTCATAGTATATTGTAGTGCCACTCCACCTTCACCTTTAGGCACATTCCTACTGATAAAAAATTCAGATGTCTTTTACCTCATCTCCTCCGACTGTAAATGACACCTTGCACAGATACTGAGCCATAAAATAACAAACAAACAGGCCCCCCACACAGGTTGACAAATTTTATCTTGGCATACAACTTTGGCTCTTGGTCCTCTGCAATTTGCATACCCACTGACCTTGATGTTCAGTTACTGCAGACACAATTCCATTGTTGAAAAGACAAATACTGTACAGACTTCACACTACAAACAGCCATAAATAATTCCTTAGTTTCTTTGAATCTATGCCATACTAAAGAAGCTGCACACAAACAGTGTATATCTGAATGAAATTTATATTGAAAGTCATGTGCCAATCATGTATAAGGAATGCCATTTTTTAAGAAAAAAATATGTAGTCGCATTTGAGCTTCATGCACAACATTAATTATATTACAACTTGTATACACAGAAATGACATGTACATGAAAACAATTTATTGTAAATCCACTGTATTATCTTGAATTTGGAGAGAGAGAAGAAAGAAAAAAAAAAGTGAACAAAGGCAGACTTGTATGTTCATGGTGTGGGAAGAGCAAAAAATAGACATTTGCTGTAGCTGAAAACATGGTCCTCTTCAATCAGCTATAACCAGTCATGTTACTCAGACATGTCACACTAATATATCTGTACAGAGATGTAAGCCTTACCTGAGAACCGCACCTTCAGTGCTGTAACGGTTCCAGTTCAAACTCCCAGGATGACTGATCTTATACTCCAAGAGCTGGTCCAACCTTTTTCTCAATTCCTGAAAGAGATGAAAGAGATAACATACAAACTAATTTTCTAACAAGCTGCCTTCTTATCATGATTTGATCTGTAAATTCTACTGACCTTGACTAGATTTGCAGTGCTCTCCTGGCATTTAAAGCGTATCGATTTGTCAACAGCTATTGTTTCAAGACCACCTTCCATACAAACATCCACCCCTCGTCCAAAGAAAAGAAGTGGAAGAGGGTAGACCATGGTTGTATCATGCAGATAGATAGACGTGCTCTTTAATTTCAAGTGGTATAACAGGAATGGACTTTCAAATTCAGATTCCTTTTCATTAATGGAACGAGGGTGAATACACACGTTTCCATCCTCGGGTGTTCTCAATTTGACAACTGTGCCGGACTTTCTTCTTGTAACAGACCTGCAAGCAATATATATATCTTACAAAATATGAAGTTTTCATGGTGCCTCACACAGCCTGTGTCCCCCAGTCAGGGAATGATACACTGAGTAAGAAGTGTTGTGACCTATGAAGGATGGTGGAAGGAGTCAGATGCAAACTGGTAACAGCACTCTGCAGATATGCCAACATCTGATCAGTTACTGTGATCTACCTTACTACATCAAGCAAAAATGAACTGGATGTTGCTGTGATGGCTTTATGTATCACTCCACTGAATGCCCTTCACAGGTCAGTGTATGTGTGCATGCACATACATGACAGAAACAGTACTGTTTACTTAGGACAGTTCTCTGATGAAGGAGACAGAGGCATCCAAAATGTTGGACTTAACTCCATACTGATGTGGATGGTTGGCCAAAGAATTTTATGACTTATGAACATCTTCGTAACAAAATTCAGTCAGTCAGTTGAGATGGGACTGACATATGAAAATAGGCAGATGTAGATCTCAATGAAGAATTTAACAACTCTGGAAGGATAAAAGATGCTAGCCGATAAATGTGGTTAAGGTATAATGCCATATCCAAACTCCATGCTGTTATATCCCAGAAGTTTATGGTGGTTGACGGTGAGAACAACAGGAGTTATGAAACAGAAGGTAAAGATACTGAGGTATATATATCAAGAGTTGTTTGTGAGAACAACAGGAGTTATGAAACAGAAGGTAAAGATACTGAGGGATATATATATGGAGAGCTGTTTGTGAGAACAATAGGAATTATGAAACAGAAGGTAAAGATAATGAGGGATATATACATATATATGGAGAGATGTTTGTGAGCAGACACAAAATGAAAATGAGGTATGGCACCGCACCCAATAAAAAAAAAAAATATTTTTCTTTTGTTAGATGATGAACAGTTCAAAGCCAAGAAAATCTTGAGTTAAGACAGACATCCATAGTGTATATTTGAACTACAACTCACCTTACAATGCCAACATTAGGATATAGGCCTGCACAGATAATGGCCTTGACAAGGCTCACATTGTTTGCATTGATGTTAGCATCTTCAGCTTTTGGATCCTTGCTGCTAAGGAAATTCATCTCATAAAGGTGTTCAGCAAACTGACCCTTCATATCTCTGGAAGATGAAAACAGCATAACAAATAAGCTGAATGCTAAAAAATTAAGTCTCACAGCAGCACTGTTTACTCCCTGTCTCAATTGGAAAACAGTCACCACGGTTTTTAGGGTCTGTAGTGCCTGTATCTACAGGGTCAAGAAGTCCAAGAAGGGTGCTACTTGACTCTGAAGATGCAGCACTATGATCCTTCAGAACTTTAGTTAACTAACAGAGCACACTATTACAGTTATCACTAATTTAGTGTTCAGTATAAACAATACACCCTTGCACTTCTGTATACAAATCACAAAAATTAACCATCTTCATATCAGATCTTAAGTTCTCACAGCAGTCACTATTACAACTACAATGTCTGGGAAACTCACAGCTCAGTACATAGATGGTTATGTTCCTCCAGAACAATGGTACCAGTCTACCAAACTACATGGTGTCACAATTCCAAGAAGACAGCAATCAGCTACTATATTTATGCACAATTATTTTATAATTTTTCACTGAGCAGAAGTCCGTGTGATAAGTGTATGTGTGGCAAGTCTGTGTGTGTTGGGGAATTACCTTCAACAAGACAAATACAAACACAGACTGAACCTATGGCTTCTCTTCCAAATCAAAGTGCAAAATTTTAACATTAGAAGTACCTGAGCAATGAGAGTGTGTGGGATGAAAGGAAGTATTGCCAACAGAAATCACAGCCTCTTCCCTTTTTTTCAGCTACTTCCCACTGTTTAAGTGCCTCTGCAAGGACTAAATGATCACTTTTCAGTCCTTTAGATAATTCCAGCTTCTTCTTCATCACTTCTGCTTCACGACCCTACAGCAATATACATACATACATACAAACACCACACATATACAATTTTACATATTTAACCTTTTGTTCACTGTGTACTGGATATCCCAGTCTAACACAGACAACAGAATAATTATTTGTTGAGCTACACTGTATGGTATTTTATAGATTTTTTAAAAATGTCTCTGATTACACCCATATGTCAGTGACAAACATTCCAGACTTAGTAGTCTTTTGGCAGACATTTTAAAGTAACTGTACATTTCTTCTGGTCTTGACAAGCAGCTTTGTTAAGAAACACATATCAAGAAAAGGGTTCACTACAGTAATGATTAAATTACTGTGACTGTTAACTTTAAGAACAGGAACATATTTTCCAGACAGGACCCAAATGAAGTGCTTGCCTAAACAATGCACATGGCTTTGTTTCGTCTATGTAACTGTTTTATTATTCTGTTAATACCAACTCCAGTTTCATAAATCAGTTACTTATCTGTTACTGTTCACAGCATATGAAGTATTTCCTTACAATATGGAAGCATACTGCAATGTTATAAATCCTGTTCCTGTGTTTAATGATGAACCAATGCACATGACGTACAGACAGGTAGACGAATTATGAAGAACCTCATCAAACAACGCTCATCAGTCTCCTGCCACTTTCTCCCTCTCACGTCCAAGCATTCCCTTCAGCACTTTATTCGAAAACACTCAGTCCATCAGAAAGATTACAAGATTACATAAGCTTTGCAGTCAAAATTATACTTTTTTAATTACCACAATTCTCAACACTTCTCAACAGAATTTGGTTATTCAAAGCTTACCAGTGGGACAAGAAAAGCATCTTTGAAACTGAGGCTAGCGGCCACAGAGAAGATGGGGTCAACACAACTGAACAGGGCGCCCATCAGAATCATCTTCCCAGTCTGTGGGTCAAGAGGTAATCTGGCCAAGTGAAAACCTAGAGGAGTGAGATTTTCATCAGCATCCACAGCATTTAGATTCTCCAGCAACTGTCAAAGAAAACATGCAATGTAATATGACCTCTAGGCATGGCAGCTATTCAATGCTTGAATAAGCGAAACTTGACACAAGGGAATCTGCAGAGGTAGAAACAAGGGATGAAAGTTCTCATATGGTCTTTGTTATTCTGTGCTGTCACTGGTTTTCTCATTATTTACACAAATCTGTAAGTTAAGAGCTACAGTGCAAGTATTACACTATAAGCATTAGCTTTAGTGTTGCTGAAGTTACCAATAGTAAAATTGCGTACCACAAGCATGGTAAGTACTGAGCCAGTTCATTCATGCAGTAAACCTCAGCAAAGTAAGTGTCCTAGCAAAGATATGAACCAAGCACTACTGCTGAGACAGCTTGCACCTCGGGACTGAATGAATAAAAAACAGAGAGAAATATGTCAGCTCACTGGATATCAGTTCCCTCATGTGCTTCATAATGCAGCATACCTTAATTGACAGTTCAACAGCACGAGGATCTGGAGGATCCATGACTCGCTCTAAGAATGGCTTTGTTCTTCCTAGCTGCAGTATTTTGATCTGCAAGATAACCTCATCCAGACGAGTCCGCAGCATTTCTGGTAGAGGGTAATCTGCAAGAGTCATTTCTCTTGCCTTCGTAAAAAGATGGTAGCACTCTCCAGGCTGTACTCTGTTCAAAAATCAAAACTTCTGTTTTCTCTGTCTAACAGTGAGTGATAAGCAGGCACTGGGAAGAAATAAAGTGATTTCAAGAAGCCAAATGTATTTAAGAAAGATGAGGAGAAGGCAGAGGACATCAAGAAAATGATCAGTTTTGTTTGTAAGGGACTTACAGTTGACATCTGTGTGCATTCACTACAAGGCAAAACTCTCCACATGTAGCAGTTAGTTAATTTGTAATCCACTTATTTTTCACATTGCATAAGTAACATTTATTACATAGGTGTTCACAATGAAATGCTCTGGCTCTAAAATATCAAATTATGACATAATAAAATGAATATAATTTGTGAGACATCCCCATTGTATATTATACAATGATTAATAGAAGTATAATTTTAGTCTAACACAACTTTATTATATAAACAATTTAAGAGACACAGCAATGTGTTTTGGCTTGAAGATGGCTTCAAGTAAGTTGTTTATATAAAGTTGTGTTAGACTAAGATTATACTTCAATTAATCATTAAAATGGATAGAAATCATGACTACATTCAATATAAGTTCAGAAAAGTCTGGAAGCTACATAAACAAATTTTATGAGATTCTGAGGTTGTAGGGACTAGGAGAAAAAAAAATATGGAGAAATTACATTAACAGGAAGTCCATGGTACTTAGCAGCATCACAGAACATACAAGATGGAAAGAACCTGTAATCAGGATGTCATTATCCAGTTACCTATATCAAGCTTCACTGTACAAACTTGATGACAAATAAGACCTGGGTTGCTCTCCCAAAAAAGTGGGGAGGGTAAACAATTTTACCTTGGCATGGGTCAATGGCCCAAAACTTGGAGGGAAGAGGAAGAAGCAACCGTCTTTTTAATTTTCGTGCACTGTCAGATTCATCATTTAGAATAACCCGCAGGGATAGAAGCTGAGTACAACAAATTTTGCCCTAACCACATGGAACAGTAATGAATCAAAGCCAAATGTCACTTATGAGTCCTTTCATTCAAATTACACTGCATTATTATTATCATTATTATTTTAATAAACACAACATTCAAATATGCACAAACATAATTTCCTTAACATTACTAATAACAGAATATAGAATTGATTAATTTATCAGCTTCTAACCTGCCAGCTCGGCCACGTCTCTGTCTTGCGTTGGCTAGGCTGACCCATTCTGGTCTAAGTGTTGTGATGTTATTGTCAACGTCAAAATTCTTCAGCTTAATTTTACCACAGTCTATCACAAACACAACATCGTCAATTGTGATGGATGTTTCGGCTATGTTGGTAGCAATGATGATCTTACGCACACCTAAAAAGTAAACAGTTTGTGTTAACAAACATACATAATACCTGAAATTTGTAGATCTGTTGCCATGTCTTCTACATTTGCAGTAATTCATGGAAGTTTCTAAAGTAACCCCTTACTATGTTAAGCCACAATATTATTGCTGAAATAGTTCTTTGACAGATATGTCTACAGCATATTTTCAAAAAACATGTTTCAAAAATGACTCTCCCTGTTACATGCAAAACAGGAACTCATCAGACATGGCTGATAGGTAGCTACCAATGCTGCACGGAAAGAAAAGCTTCACTTTTCTGTGTACATATAGTGAGTATCAATTTCACACAGCTACTGACAATTTCGTTTTCACCATCTCATTACACTACATTAAATACTGCAGTCAAACATTATTCTGTACAAGAAATACCATATTCTACTATAATTTTTCCAGATTCCATCCCTCACTTTGAGATCCATGATTCCACACAAAGAACTTGCTTCATGAACAGTCCATAAAGTTTATAAATGTAAATGTAGCATGGATTTAACATTAGCCATTTGTTATTTAACCTTTTCCAATGCTCTTCACTTCCAACCTCATTTCTACTAACTATAAGTTAATCTGCTTGGGAAATCAAGAAAAGAAAAACAGAAATTGGTACAGTGAACTACTTGCTATACAAGGAGTAAGAAAATGTAAACAGTAGAGACGTAACACTCATCAAGTCATTACAGTATTGTGATGAATTAAAAATTTGATGACATAAGGCTGTTGAGAAAAGTAAATGGCTAGCAGTTTACCTTTTGGAGGCCTGTCAAACACAGATCTCTGAACCACAGTTGGCATCAGTGAATGGAGTGGAATGAGCAGATAGCGAGCTGAAAGAAACATGACAATTTGCATAATTACCTGACACACTGCAGAGAATACTAAGTTTTTATGTGCATACCTCAGAGCTTGGTTTGTTGAAGGAATATGGTTTATAATCCCAAAGACATCTCAGTGAAACAACAGGGTCACAAGCCAAACAATATGAGTTGCATTCTGACTTCAGACAAACACATCTGTTTGCTAGCACAGTTAGACTGGCTAAGTCACACACAGCCTCCTACCTAATGGACAAGACAATAGGGACTCATTACCCAGAAGTACAGCAGCTACAGCATGAAGCTAACCACTCACCTTGAATTAGTGCCAAAGCTAAAAATGCATCAAGCTATACATCCACTTCTCAATATATTTTATGAGGTAGGGCTTCATTGAACAAAGTCACAACTTGGCCCATTTCAGCGTGTACGATGAACATAATACGAAAATCTGACAAGTGGATCATAAACAATTAACCATTCTTAGAGGAAAAGGATCTTAGATCTCCCAGAATTAAGGGGCTGGCAGTAACTTTTGAATTCTGTGATAAGGACAGTACTATTACAAAATGCAAAAAGGAGGGAAGAAACAAACTGTGGTCTACAAATCTCACTGTGACATGATAAATAAGGAAGATATTAAAATAACCATCAACAAGAACTCCGTCTTGACAGTTATTTAATGACAAGTGTACCCTACGTTTTGGCCTTCCAGGGCCATCATCATGTACTGAAAATTATAAAAATATACACACTAATAAAAGTAATGAAAAACACTTGTTCATTCTCTGAACTTTATACAATGAAAAAAACCAACTAATGCACATCAATAAAATATGTTTTATCATATATTCACCAACATGTTTCTGTCACTTCTGTGACCATGATCAGGGTGTCATACAAG
>Ga0123352_10008952_pt1 | contig 15619 bp, 15 predicted proteins | sample TergutLab28metaG_FD_89700 | JGI IMG/M metagenome (GOLD analysis project Ga0123352, IMG submission 89700) | Labiotermes labralis P1 segment gut microbial communities from Petit-Saut dam, French Guiana - Lab288 P1 | ecosystem: Host-associated > Arthropoda: Insects > Digestive system > Gut ... | reverse complement strand
CTTCCTGATGATGAATAATCATTTGTTCTAAACATGTACCTGCCCATAAAACGTACATCCTACCAGTCACTGACCATTAGACTTCCCACTAAATAAACTGATTTTAATGTGTAACGATGATGAGATCTCAGCATGATGGGAGGGACTGAGAAGGTGGGTGAATAAAATAAACAAAGCAGGGGAAAAACAAATCAAAGGCATAACAAACAAAGAAAAGAGTAAAAACGCAAAGAAAGGATAAAGAAAGCAAGGAAGGAAAGAATGAAACATACAGGAGAGAAACAGGCAGAAGGGAGCAAAAAAAATAGGTACAAGAGAGAATACAAAGTAATAGAACAAAGAGAGAAATGAAGCTGAAAGGATCTGCCAGAGACTGAACATCACTGCTGCAAAACAGGCAACATGTTCTGTATTCACTGCTCAATATCCACTATGTTAATATCAGCCCCTCAGCGATTTTGAGGTCTCCCTTGCTCCCATTCAATGCCAAATATCTGACACTAATACAACATGAATAGACAAAAGGCAGGCATACAAATGTCTGCGTGCACTTCCTCACCTATATGAAGGATGAGTCAGCGCCAGCTGCAGCAGAAAGCGATTCTTGAACTTGTAATCGATTACTTTCTCGAGCACATCACATGAACAATGGAAACGTAGGTGACACACAAGAACTGGGATCAACATAGCATGCTGCAAACAATCCACAATGAGGCACTGCAAGACCCATGTTACTCTTGATAAATTCTGTATTATAAATGGACAAAAGCTGACACCTCTTAAGGTTTCTGTCGTAAGGTACTTTACTACATTGTGCACTATACATGGTGTCAAACCTAATCCACCTTTCTGATCAATATAGAAAATACAACAAATGCTCCACAAAACTACACAAGATTGCTACCGTCAGAGATCAATAAATATGCATTTTGTTAAAATCACCGAAGTCTCGCTACACCATACGTTGTAGTCCAGTGGGTATCAATACTGTTTCATATTTGAGATGTCCCAGCTCTCTATTTTGACCCAGACTATTCTTGAGGTGCCTGGGCAAGGGGCTAAATGACTGGGGAATCATGGTTTGATGCATAGTAAGGGCAGATTTTTCTCTACCCCACAGTACCTATACTGAACTGCAGCTAATCTGGATTCTCATTCAGTGTCAAAATGGCTGACTACATTAAATATTAACCTTTTGGTGCCGGAATTATTTTTTTAATTTTAGCACACCTGTATATAAAATGTGAATAATACAGGAACCAAATATGTTAGAATTATGAAACAAACTGCATTTTGAAGAGAATAAAAACGGAGAGTATACATCAAGTTTAAAATATTCTGTACCTATATTTGTTGAATAAATATATAAAATGCAACTTTGGAGGTCAGCGGTGTGGTACGCCAACTATAGTTGACGTTAGGCGTCTAAAGGTTTATTTATACTTCAGTTTGTATTATTGACATCAGGAGAGAAGGCATCATAAGTCATTCCCAAAATCTAATTTAAAAATTTTATCTAAACAACAGTTGATGACGAAGTTGCACCGGCACCAGTACCCACTTGTATGATGTCACACATGATGCCGGTGCGATGAAACCCTTTTGACGATACAGCCACAGTAACGTCTCGCTTCATCTTGCTCTGCGTCCTCATCTCCTGCAGTTTATTCTCCTTCGATTCCAGTTTACGCTTGTCTTCAAATGACGGTTTGGGCATGTTAGCTAACAGGTGCCGGAACTTCACATACTCCCTCCAAGCCTTCTGGTACCTGAAGGTTACAAAACAGCGCAGAACAAATAAGTTAAACAGTGTCTGGGAACAAATGTCAGAGGAAAATAGCAAACAATTGAGACCAGCATGTGTGAGAACAAACAGGTGGGAGAATAACTGAATCTACAATAGGAAATAAAATAGAGATAAAGAAGATTTGTAACTTGTAGGAACACTCACTGGGTGAGACTTGCAATTTGCCTCCCAATAATCGTTCTGAAGATGATGTTACTCTAACCCTGTGGTGCCAGAATTAAATGCTCAGTGTGATCTGCAGGAGACAAGAACTTAAACAGTCGCTCCATAAGCACAGTCTTAACTGTACAACGTTCAACATCTTGAGCATCAAATGAATAATAACGAGCAGCAAACGTTTAAACAAAGTGAACATACTCAGGATTGCCAGCATAACTGAGCTGAGGAGGCCGAATCCCAAAGTGCACAATCTCTGGGTGCGGCAGTTCATTTGTCTTCTGCTGTTCACGATCCAACTGATCCACACGGACAGAGCATGGCTTCATGCCGGGGTACGTCACCACCATGCCTGAAAACAAAAACACACACACACAATCACAAATACTCTCCACCAACACCGGCCGTTCGTAACCTTGGGGTATGTGAAATTGGACGTGAAAAAAATCACAACTTTGTTTTTGCCAACCTCTAACTGAAATTTAGTTTATCACTGAAAAGTGAAAGTAGGTAACAAAGCAATTTATGGCCTCTAGACTCCAAAAATGTTTAACTTAAAAAAATCTCGCATTCTCTATTTTAAGTGTTTAAATTTATTTTTCTGAGAAGGGGTCCGTAGGTTTCTCCAGACTTTTAAAGGAGTCTATGGCACAAAAGAGGGTAAGAAGCCCTGCCTAACACTGAACGAGCATACAGTATGATAACTGAGGGTCTCAGAATGATCCATACTCAGATTAAGATCTTCTGGGATGTTATGCTGTTTGACCAGTGGGTAAACTACGAGACTACAAAGCGTCTCGTGCCAGAAGACCACTATGATAAAGAAATAACTACGTGAAGATCCACATTAATGTGCATGTGACACTGTCACTGGGCGTGTATTTCACAGCGTTTCATAGGAACACGTCACCTTCATTGTCAGGGTCAAGTTCTTCATACTCAATCACATTACAGAAAATTTGAATCTGAAGAAATGCTCCACAAAACCCCAACCTCCCCAAACCCCTCAAAAGACTAAATAACTAAACCAATTATATCATTTATTTTTTGAGAAGTAAATAGTTCATCACCATAATAAATAATCATCTGGTTTTAAAGAACCTGGCAAGTTTGAGACTTTGACACTATATTGACATAAACCAGCTACTGGATAGGTAAAGTTCACACCTTCACAGCTTATTCCATGGAGCAGGTTTCGTCTTCAAATTCAGACAGTTGCTCAGCCAGTCTTGAAATTCTGTGCTCTTTATGGAACATGAAGACTGATAACTGCCTTCACAAGAGCCTACCGACAGACCATATTGTGAGCACAAAAAACTCACTCCACATCTTCACACCCTATTTCTTTGATTTGTATAGGCCATGCACCTTCAATGGTGTCATGGCGCAAGTGTGCTGTATGGCCAGACGTGCACTGCATTCTTTCAACATTTATACAATTACTGCCAAATTAAAATCTGGACAGTTCTTCCACAGCATCACAGGAATTAACCTTTACATGACCCACATAAAAATCTCACTATTTCGACGTTCACAGGGCCGTGCATCATAATATATTTCTATAGTAAAACCAACCAGATGCACCAATGTATCAAATTTATTTTATTTTGGAATGAAACTCTACATGTTTTAGACGGTCTTTTCATCCATCATCAGGAGTTCAAGACTGTACATACAGCAACAGGCATTTGTCAAACAGATACTGCTGTCTGCTTGCTAGTGGGTACCTGCTAGCAAGCAGACAGCAGTATCTGGTTGCTGTATGTACAGTCTTCAACTCCTGATGATGGACGGAAAGACCATCTGAAACATGTGGAGTGTCATTTCAAAATAAAATAAATTTGATACATTGGTGCATCTGGTTGGTTTTACTATAGAAACTCACTAATTAATTTTATATATTTAGGTAACAAAAAGATTTACTGCATTTTTAACACATGCTGTGTAGTCTTGGTCTTGTTTTTCACTAAATGCCATTTACTTCACAATTTTATCTTTCTCTGTTCAAATAATATGTTTTTCATACACCATGTGCTAAAATTTAAATACCAACCCCATTTAAAGTTTGACATCCTTTCTCCTGAACCCAAAAGGCCAAGATCTATTTTAATATTATCTTCTCAGCTTTACTTAGGTCTCCCAAGCGGTCTCTTCCCTGCAAGTTTCTGATTAAAATTCTGTATGAATTTCTCATTTCTCCCCCACTCCCCACCACATATACAATAATATGCCATAACTTGACATGAAAACCTGCAAACCTTTCACTTCATCTGCAAAGTTCTGCCACTTGGACTGGGACATGGCAAGCAGATCTTCCAGTTTGGACTCTTCTATAAGGGACTTGCTGTTTACTATAAGGTAATACATCACCTCATTCATTGACAGGATCTCCTTGCCATTATCTGTAAGTAGATAAATTTTTATTTCAATGAATCATACAAAAAACAGAAACGTTTCTGGACAAAGAAGATGAAACATTCAAACAGTATGCATAAACCAAATAAGTGAAAATATTTGCACATTACAGTTCTTGCGGTAGTTCTTGACCAGTGAAGAACCTGAAACAAATGGCAAACAGACGTACTCTGTGCATGTAAGATGGTAAAGGTAGGTTATCAATTTTGTTCCTTCCACCCAGTCTGGTAGGGTCAACTGTGCACAAAATATCCTCAACAGTACTGTCAGCAACAATTAACAAAGACCAGTGTCACGTCAACACAGCGAGTTTTACATTGCGTTGACTATGACATCAACACATTAATCTTCAGTTGCACATTCAATGATGGTAACCATCATGATGTCGTGTTGAGAGACTCCCCCAGCCTACTATTTGAAGTGTACAGAGGACTCCCTCCCTGGGGGTAAAGTGGATGGAGCGTAAAGATGACCACTCACTTCCACATAGTGTCGAGGTTAAAAACAAATGGACTGTAACTCCACTCTGTCCTGTGCCTGCACAGTTTGCGTAACAACTTTACCTGTACTTTTCACGAAGAATAAAAGAGCTTAGTTACAAAACATCTGACATATCATTGCAAATATAAAAACAGCCCTGATCTGTGGTGATTTTTTGTGTTACAGAAACTAATGGAATCCTCCAGGGAAGATTACAAAATAATTTATAAAAGTCCATTAACCTTTTAAAGCCTCGTCGTTAATGTATGTACCACCAGTTTTAACTTTTCAAAATTCTACATTCTTCCTGCAGTGTGTTTATACGTTTTGTATATCTCAGAACCAACAGCAAATTTTGCTCTATATAGTTTTCAGGAATTGGTTTTTATAACTGAGAGGGCAAATGTTTATTGTGCAGTACACAATGGGTCTTTAAATAGAACTGATTACATTTACTCCTTAAAGGGTTAAAACTCCATAACATTAACACAAGAAAGTTTTAACATAATGGCTAACATGTCACATTCTATTAACAACTGATGTTAGTAGTAAGAGAATCAAAAGCAACATGTACTATATAAAATGAATGACTGAGGTCTCACACACACATATTTGAATTCACATGTAATATTATACTGTATATGATACTGGATGGCCTGGAGATGACTGAACCATGCTGCCTTATTAACATGACTAATTAACATTATTAGCAATAAAATTGTATAGATGGTAAACAAGTACTTGTTTGTAGCCATGCAAAGTGAATAACCCTTTTTGGTTGTCCATCCTAAAACCAATACATATTTATTTGCACTTTTCCAGTAGCATTATTACTTTCTGTGATAATGAGGAAATTTCAATAAAATGACATGTGAACATTCATACCTGCAAGATCCCGAACAAACCGAGGCATGAAGTGGAACTGTGAACAGCCATTGGAATCGTCATGAGCTTTGAAATCTAGGTCGACAAGTTCCAAGAGTTCACGGAACAGATAGTCATCTGGAACATGTCAGAACATTGCTGACAGAAGTTACATGCCTTTACATTATTCTGAACATCCAGACATAATACAACAAGAAGCAAATAAATAAATAAATAAATAATGTACTTTAATTTTTATGATGCATTTTATTCACAACATTCTCACCAAAAGGTTAAGGCCGTTGCAATGTGATGTTCTTATTACAAGAACACAGTTGTGGTTATTTATGTCGCCATCACTCCATAATAATTAAAATTATACAATTCTGGTTAAAATGATTTAAATAAGATAAAAAAATATAGGCTAAGAATGGATAATTATTAACCTTTAGACGCCTAACGTCAACTGTAGTTGGCGTACCGCACCGCTAACCTCCAAAGTTGCATTTTATATATTTATTCAACAAATATAGGTACCGAATATTTTAAACATGGTGTATACTCTCCGGTTTTTCTCTTCAAAATGCAGTTTGTTTCATAATTCTAACGTGTTTGGGTCCTGTATTATTCACATTTTATATACAGGTGTGCTAAAATTAAAAAAATAATTCCGGCGCCAAAAGGTTAAAATCATGTGAGTTAAAACTGTTTGGTGATTTTCAGGTTTCTGTCGCAAAGTACCTGAGAACATTGCTCATCTGGGTTATTATCCAGCGAGTAACGGTAATTTCTGACAGGCGTTTCGAGACAACCTATCGGTCCCATCCTCAGAGTTTAAGAATCCAAAAGAAAGCCTGTAGCCCCAAAATGGAGTACATAAAAGAAGAGTGTGGGCAGTGAAAATGTCTCAGAAGTGTGGTGTATGCCAACACGTTTGCACTAAGTAGTTGGAGTAGGAGAGTGTGGTGGTCAGCATAGCCGGACAGAGACGCTCCGTGTTTGAAGGAATTCTAACTGGTGTGATGGTGAGACAAAGGACAACTCACGTGAGCGAAATGGAGGGAAGTGGGAGGAAGGAAAGAAAGTATTGACTGCCACACTCCCCTCCATCCAACTACTTGCAGCAACCCTATTGGCTGACACCACATTACTGAGACACTTTCACCCCCTACACTCTTCCCTCCATATATTCCGTTTTGGGGCTACAGGCTTTCTTTTGGATTCTTGAACCATGAGGAAGGGACCGATAGGTTGTCCCAAAATGTCGGTAAGAAATTACCACTACTCACCGTGCAAAACCCAGAAAAGTGTGGTTCTCAAAATTGTTTGGTGTTTGTGGAGTGATGGCTGAGGCAGTAGTATACCACACCAACACATCACCTATAATCTAGTAAGTACCTCATCAATGACTGTTTCACCTTTCATGGTATTCCATTTCAATAACTGATTATGTGTTTATATATTCTTACATCTACAATATCTCTTTATTACAGGATTGGAACTCACAGTACTGCCAACTTATTCATCATTCCGCAAACACTAAACAATTTTCACTACCAAGATTTTAATAATTATGCATTCTTAGCCTATATTTGTATTCTTTAAATAATTTTAACTGATAATATACAATTTTAATTATCATGCAGTGATGGTTACACAGTTGACCACAATTGTATTCTTGTAATAAGAACATCACCCTGAAGATGGCCCGATTACCGGCCGAAACATGCTGGTGAGAACACTATGAATAAAATATATCTTTAACATCAAAGTGCACATGTTGGTTATTTATACACTTTTGGATCTGATTAACACATGGAAGACAGACCATATTAAAATAACATATAATATTACCACCTACTACCCGTATCAGTAACGAGATACTTACAGAATAGGTCCAGTTCTTGTATGGTGAAATTCTCTGGCAACTTCTCATCTATGTACAAAATGGTGTATTCTATGTTGAAGCGGATCACCTTACATGTAGGCAGCTTGTCCAGAGGAAAGTGTGAGAACATAGAGAATCCTTCAAATATGAACTCATGTTCATCATGTTTAATAATCGTTGGTGTCTTCGTCTGCAAAGTAAACAAAGACATGAACTTAACTTCAGTGTACACATTGCAGTACGTATATATGCCTGCCATCTGCAATCTGTTCTTACACTAGTATCCCGGAATGTGATGACATGCACTGCAGTACACAGTGTGTTCCAAGCAAGATCCCATGGTTCATAAAAAGTAAAAAAGAAGCCATTGTAAACTTCAATGCAATGCATTTATTCCAATGATGCAATATTATTTTTCAGTATAATTCTCCAGCTCAAAGACATATTTGCCACATCTGGGCAGAAGTTTAAAAATTCCATCGTGGTACAAATTTGGCACTTTCATTTGCAGCCATTCATGAGCAGCCACTTCTATTTCCTCCTGCCATCAAAATTGGCAAACCATCAACTGGAGCATCAATGTGCTCACGGTTTTTGCTGCAAAATAATGATAGTTCAGTGCAATTAATGAGCTACATTTAATGTTGTAAAGGTAAAGGTAGAGGTAAAGTTCACCCTAGAACAGGCCACGAAGGCCCAGAGGGGGAGTAGAGGTATAGCTCTACTCTTTCTTTAACCTCAGCGCTAGATGGGGGTGGGTGGTTAATGCCACGCCCTGGCCGCTTTACCCCCAGGAAAGACCCAGTACCCATTGTATAGGAGACTGGGTGGGCCTCAGAGCCGGTCTGGATGGGTGCAGAAAATCTCGCCCCCACCGGGATTCCATTCCTGGACCGTCAAGCCCATAGCGAGTCGCTATACCGACTACGCTATCCCAGCTCCCAATGTTGTAATGGCTCTAATTTAATTTTTATGCCCTAGGAAACCTGATTTCTTCAACATATGTTGCACATAGGTACCACCATTTCAGAAGAAGCTTGTACCTCCATCTTCATGTTAATACCACATATTCTCGAATCTGATTCGCATCCAAATCTAATCTGCACTAGTTTCTGCCGATTTCTCAAACGAAAAAAAAGTTAGTTCGCGGTTCTAATCCGCATCTTTCCTTCAACCGCCCCTTGCCTACAAGGCAGACTGATTGAATAATATTGGATGTTACCAATGCTTTAATCATTATCCAACTAACGCGTCGTGCATGGTGACCATTTAACTGCCTGCGGTACAAATGCACCACAGCTGATTAGCGCTGTGGCCATTTAAATGCTTCGTACATTCATGTAGAGGCATAGAATTATAGCCCCACAAGTTAACTCCACATTATATAATGGTTTGTGGTCAGATCCATGCTCCGGCCACTTTACCCAATTATGTCCATATGCACCTCATGAATAAAGCACTTTGCTGACAGCCTGCAATCTTAGAAACCTGGTACGTTTATTTTGCTACGCTATGCAACAGGGGGCCTTTCATTACCTTCTCACAATATGTTAGCAGTGTGGGCGACGCAGTCACCATTCCTTGAACGAAGCCTCGTTCAATCTGCCAAGCGTTGCTGTCTACAGGAATATTCTAAATAACAGCGTGTTTTGTAGCAGAATGTTCCCACTGTGTACCCCGCTGAAATATGACCATATACCGTACCTAATATCGCTGTTGATATATGGCATGCTGTTTCCCAGCCAAAACAGACCAAGTCACTGTCTGACGGTCGCCCGAGATTTGACTATGAGTACTAAAATGGACTAAGCACCAACTTTCTTTGTACCATAATTTGCCAATATTATACAGGTTCTTTCATGCCTGTCTTACATTTAGTTTGGATTACGCCCTCTTAAAGTAGGAAAACGATAAACAGGATGAATACCAAAATAAATATAGGTAATTACTGGCTGCACTGTGACATCACACTTTTCATGCTGAGATTGAAATGCCTCGTTCTCCACTTGGGGTTATAATTTCAACTGAAGGAACACTGGTAAACAGACTTCTTGTTCCAATTTGTCATGTACCCTAGTTATGGAAGAGGGACACCAGAAATCTAAAACACTATCATATATGGCAAAGTTCAAACATGAAGTTATTCGGTGCGCAGAGGATAAGGGAAACTGCAAAGCCGCTGCAGTTTTTGGAGTTGATGAAAGCAATGTTCGACTGTGGCAGAAACACTAGGCAGCGATCAACAGGTGTGAGGCATCACGAAAGAAATTCACTGGACCCAAGAAAGGATGATTTCCTGAAACTGATAATGCAGTCTTCATGTTTTTTCATGACAGATGCAAGACAGGACTGTTTGTGAGTTATGATCTACTTCGCGAGGAGGTGATAAATAAGGCCAGACCTTTGAACATTCCTTGAAGTTGTTTTAAAGCCAGTAAAGGATGGGCCATAAAGTTCATGCGCCAGATGGGGCTGGCGTTGCGGCATAGGATGACGATATGCCAGAAGCTCCCAAAAGATTTTGAACAAAAGTTATTGAATTATCAGTGGTACATCACCAACCTGAGGAAGACAGGAAATTTTCTGGTGGGGCAAATGGCCAATGCCGATGAAATGGCCATTTATCTTGATATGCTGCCAAACTACATGTTGGAGAAGAAAGGCGTGAAGGAGATACTTTAGAAAACCACTGGGTGCGAAAAGATTTGCCTAACAGTAATGCTGGCAGCAAATGATGGTGGGAGAAAACTACCACCCTTACTAATTTTGAAATTGGAGACTTTACCCAAATCAGAAGCGTTTCCGAAGGACGTTATAGTCAGGGCCCAGGAAAAAGGATGGATGACAGAGGAGCTGATGTTGGAGTGGCTGAAAATAGTATGGGGTTGCAGGCCTAGAGCCTTCTTAGATCAAACATCCATGCTTGTCCTTGATACATTCAGAGGGCATCTCACTGATTCTGTGAAGAACCAGCTCCGCAAGATGAAAACTGAGCTTGTTGCCATCCCGGGTGAAATGACATCAGTGTTGCAACCAATGGACGTATCCGTTAACAAGCCCTTTAAAGACAGGTTGAGGCAACAATATCTGACTTGGATTGCAGATCCTGCCCGTGAGTTAACAGAAACTGGAAAAATCAAACATGCAGCTCCTTCAGAAGTCGCGCAGTGGGTGTCAGCTGCATGGAAAGCCATCCCGGAGAGCATTAACGTCAGATCTTTCAAAAAGTGTTGCATAAGCAATGCTTTGGATGGATCCGAAGATGACGTTCTATGGGAGGATGATGGTGAAGATAAAGATGACAGTGACTGGGTGACGGATAACGATTCAGTTATGAGTGATGACAGTGAGTCTGATGAATAATAAATTATAAATACTATATAATATATTATATAATATTATAAATAATAAATAAAATAATAAATTATTGTATTGTATTGTTTGTTACGGCATGTACAGCGGCTCTCTCATTTTTCCAAAATCCAGCTCACGACCGTGAATCTAATCCTCACGCGATTCTAATCCGCATCTGATTTTTTAGCCCTCTGAAACTGTAAAAAGGGTGTGGATTAGATTCAAAAATATACGGTAATGTCTTCTCCTACCCTACAGATGGAAGTGGCAGCTTCCTCTGAGACAATGGCACTTACCCAACAGAATTACATGTTGTCACATCTCATAAGACAATAATCTTAATATTCATTATGACTAGGCCCTCAAACCTCATATCCTATGAGCATGTTTTGCAGAAAAAAAAAAAGAGCTTATTCACAATTACACTCACCAGGAAATTTGTGGGGGGAGAGATGGTGATGCGGTAATGATACAACCTGTCAGCATTGTTGGTGTTTGGATTGCACTTTGGAAGATGAGTCTCGCCTGAGTAGATCCCATGGCGGATACCATACCTCCGTGCCTTTGCACTGCAGCAGCACAGTGGACCATCATTCATCTGTCAACAACAAATGGCGATTCATAATTTAACAAAGTAATATAATTACTCTCAATTACCTTTCATTGAACAAAATCTATGAATCTGTCTGTGACTACTCTGACTAGCTTAGAGGCTGAGTAACCATAGTATCAGGGTTCAGTTCCCACTGAGAACAAAGACTTTTTTTCTTCAACACCACACCCAGACAGGCTGCGCAGCCCATCTAGCCTCCAACCCAACAGGAAGAGGAAGCCCCTTGCCAGGCCATTCAATAAATGCTCACTCCCACGTATTGCCAGAATGTAAGATATGCTTGGCTATAAATAAAAAATTACTGATAAATTACGCACAGGGAGAACTTTACTTTATATTAGTTGTGGAGCAGCTAGTGCTGATATTATGAATGTATACAGTCACAATTCCATTCGCCTCACACATCTTCATGGTGTCATTATTGATCACACAGTTTCATTCACGTTTAAGCTCAAAATCAGAAGTGCTTGTCCCATCTCAAAACCTCACACTACCCACCACTGCAGTTGTGTTCAATACCAATTGTTTTTCCCTGTTTCAACCATACCTCCCCAGAGTCATTGTACCACATTTCTGGATGCAGGCGATGTGGATGCAACTGCTTCCGCTCCAGTTCTTCCATTTTGCAGTCTTCCTCGTCGGTTGAACTCTCTTCACTCGAACTGTCACTTGAACTGCACATTTCAGCTAAACAAACAGATTTAAGAGAATTCTTATAATAAAAATCAACAAGATGCACTGTTTCTCAAATCCATTTTGGTATAGAACTCTACATGTTACAGACAGGTTTACTGTCCATCATCAGGAGTCTGGTACTGTATGACAAATACCTCTTGCTGTGTATACAGTACTAGACTCCTGATGATGGACAGTAAACCTGTCTGTAACATGTAGAGTTCTATACCAAAATGGATTTGAGAAATAGTGAATCTCGTTGTTTTTTATTATAAGAATATATCATGATGCACAGTCCTCTGGATGTCAAACACATTACTGCAGCACTCCAAAACACAGTTTTTTTTTTTTTAAATATTTTCTACAATACGCTGGTGTAACAATTTTAATTTATATTTTAACATATGATTATGTGGATATTATCAGGTGTGAAACAGTTCATTTTGTGATTATTATTGTAGAATCTGTAAATGGCTGCTCTGTTGTTCTGGTTGTGAAATGTCTGCCTGATGATAACGTTAAAATGACGGCATGCAGGGTACGAATAAATATGACATATTAAGTGTGCTGTGATTGTATAACATCTGTTGCAGTTAGCATACAACCTGAAAATGAATTATTTTAAAAGTAAGTCATGTTGTATGATTCAAGTTTTCAGTGTTACATCAAATCTCATACTATTCGCACTTTCATAAATTCACTGGTTCTTTCTCTTAAATTTGATGTTCAGGTGACCGTGCATTGTGATGTAGTCTTATAATAAAACCAACTAGATGCACTAATTTCTGACATTTATTTTTGGAGTAGAACTCTACATGTTTTGGACATGTTTTCTGTCCATCGTCAGGAGTCTAGTACTGTATACACAGCAAGAGGTATTTGTCATACAGTACCAGACTCCTGATGATGGACAGTAAACATGTCCAAAACATGTAGAGTTCTACTCCAAAAATAAATGTCAGAAATTAGTGCATCTAGTTGGTTTTATTATAACAATAATGTGCATTGTATTAGCTATCAGGTGTATTACTCCTTTAAAAAATTAAATGCGTTATTATCCTGCACAAACCTACTGGTTAGCATTGTCAGGCTTAGTGTTGTATTAACAGTTACATATCCTACATAAGAAACCATATAGAAACAAAGTTATGATATGTACAAAAAAATAGCCAACAGCGTAACAGTAGTGATGTATACACAGAGTTCCCATCTGTTGCTGGTGTCCACCGGTAGTTGTAATGCTGATTCAATCTTATGCATTACATATCACGAGAGACACTGAAATCACAGTTTCACTGAATATGCATGCCACAAACATGAAAATTTGTGTAAAGAAAACTTGACAAAATGGGGTGATGTTGCTTGCTAGGAGTAACTTTCAATGGCAAAGGTTGGGACTGTGATAACCACTTGAAGGTTCAAGTTCCTTCCACTGCCACTTACTACTCCCATCTTCTGGTCTATCTATACTCTGCACACAAGCACACATACGTGCACACACACACACACACACACACACACGTATATATTAAACCTATGACACTGTTGCCATTGCAAAAAGAACATTACATTAACTGGTAAAAGTTATGAATTTCTACATATATATATATTAAATCTAATGTTGCTTACATTTATGTTTGGCGAGACGCAGTCTGCTTTTACGAGGGGGTGGCTCATACTTTGGCCTGGAAGCTCGCACCGTCTCAGCCCTCGCTACCAGTTCTTCACGGAATCGCTCACATAAAGCAAGCAGCCGTGGTGTTGCCTTCATCACCTTATGGTCTCTGTAAGGAAAGCAGTCACTGTAAAGAAAGAAGAAGAGACAGAGGGATGAGGAAATGAGGAGAAGGAACAGTCAGGATGACAAGTAGAAACTAGAGAGAGACATGGGGGAAGGTAAAACAGGAGCAGGTGTGAAAAACTGAAAGTGGAGGAAACTAAGAAAGCAAGGAGCAAATGAAGGGTTCCAGGAAGAGAATAGAGACAGGGAGGTAATACTAAGAATGTGGAGGCATGAGGCAGACAAACCTGCTGCTGAACAACATGGTCATGTAACTGGAGAATAACGAGAAGTTCCAGAGAAGAAACAGAACCAGAGAAGTCAGAAGAGGGGTCAGTATCGTGAAGTCCATGCCTGAAGAAATATAGGGCAGCAGACGAAAGCTCCACTATTTTTAACCTTGGCATTAGATTGGGGTGAGTGGCCGATATGAACCCTGGAATAAAAGAACCCCCAGTGCCCTTTGAATAACAATAATTTAGCCCCATAGGCAGTCTGGACATTTTGGAGAAGAAAAAAATCTCTTTCCCCTAGCAGGAATTGAACTGCAGATAGTCCTGATAACAGACTAGCCACTACACTGACTATACTAACCAGGCTTCAAGAGGGAAAGGAAAGGTAGCCTACAGACAGCCAGACATTATTCACTTGAAAGTAATACGGTCACAACACGTGCGCGGATACCTACTTTTCATCACGCACGTAGTACAGGTCAGCCGGGGCCGTTCGTGTCCACACTTTCTTCTCATGTTCTACTATTTCGTCTGGTTTCATTTTGGCCAACTCTTCCAACTTCTTCTGCATCTCTGCACTGGTGGCACAGTAGTTCATTCTGAAACATGGACGGAACACATCAACGGTTTCTGATAACATATATAATGCAACAGTTTCAATTTTCAGAAACCAACACCAGCTGCTGTGTGTCTCATACATTACACAAACAGGAAAACTTAATGCATATAATGTCTTATGATTTCTTGGACATGAGTTCAATGAAGCATGCACCACAGCCCCCTCTGGGCAAAATCCTCTGCCAGTTCTACCCACCTCCCATCCTGGTGACCTATTTCCCCAAGATCCATCTTACTAATTAACTAACTTTCCCATACCAGAATACGAAGGTTCAACACTGCTAATACCAAACCCCACCACTGAACACAATCCTGAGCCAGTTCTATCCACCTCCCATACCTAAGATCAAGCTTACTAATTCACTAACTCCTTGGTAGCAGAACACAAAGGTTCAACACCACTAATACCAAAGCCCAGCCAGTTCTATCCACCTCCCATTCTCACAACCTATTTCCCTAAGATCCATCTCACTAATTAACTAACTCTCCGGTAGCAGAACACAAAGGTTCAGCACCGCTAATACCAAAGCCCAGCCAGTTCTATCCTCCTCACATCCTCACAACCTATTTCCCTAAGATTCATCTAATTAACTAAATATCCGGTTGCAGAACATAAAGGTTCAACACCGCTATTACCAAAGCCCAGCCAGTTCTATCCACCTCCCATCCTCACAACCTATTTCCCTAAGATCCATCTCACTAATTAACTAACTCTCCGGTAGCAGAACACAACGGT
>Ga0123352_10008951_pt1 | contig 15620 bp, 11 predicted proteins | sample TergutLab28metaG_FD_89700 | JGI IMG/M metagenome (GOLD analysis project Ga0123352, IMG submission 89700) | Labiotermes labralis P1 segment gut microbial communities from Petit-Saut dam, French Guiana - Lab288 P1 | ecosystem: Host-associated > Arthropoda: Insects > Digestive system > Gut ... | reverse complement strand
TTCGGGTCTGGTTTGGGGGGTAGAGCCCCTCAGGAAGTTTCATGTTTTTTTTTGGGAGTGGTGGGCTGCCCCCCCCTGGTTCCTTCTTACAACTATGCGGGGGGGGGGGGGGGGGGGGGGGCCGGGGTCAAATGGTTACAATCTCGGAAACGTTTCCTTCATGCGTTAATCGACTTCGATACAACGGCTGGCGAGGTAGGCAACCCGCGAGGGCTACCTTCGGAGATAAACGTTTTTTTTTTAAGTTTTTCTTTTTCATAAATGCTGGTTGTACACTCTTTTATTTTTAACGGTATTACTTTCAACTAATTCATAAGAGCTCTTCGAAGTGGCGGCCACCAACTTCACTGCAGGAATTGCAGCGACATACCATCTTCTGGAGCACCCTCTCACAAACCTCTGTGGTGTTCTGAACTGTTCCACACTCTGTTAGGATTCGGAATACCAGAGTTTCTTATGTTTTCAGGGGTTCCTCGTAAATGGGACTCCTGAAGTGGCCCCAGAAGAAAACGTCATGCGGGACCAGGTAAGGGGATCGCAGTGCCCAGGCGATGAACTTATCCCCCATGACCAATCCAACGACCCAAAATGCTGTGTCAAGATGATATCTCACAGAATTCACAAAATGAGCCAGGGACATCATGCTGGAAGCACACACATATGGGCTGCCTACTTTCCCAGCAACAGTATTGCTGCCGATTTTGGTATGAAGGAGACATTCCTGACCACATGATCCCTATCTCAAATTTCTCCCCTTTCAGACCCCTAAAACACCTCAGAGTTTGTAAAAACCACTCTTTTACACCCTGTACATTTATGCATTAATTTTGTATGCATCAGATAAGAAAACAAATTTCACAAAAGCATCTTCAGGCTCTGTAAAACAAAACTACTTTGACCATGTCACAAATCTTGCTTGGTACCGAAATTAGGCCTCTCACAGGTCATCTTGCAGAGTTGTGATTCAGAACTGTATGTTTGCCATGCAGAGTCTAGTCTCATCAGTGGCCTGCCTCCCAGTACTAAGCGCATTAAGGTATGCACCCCATAGTAATTTACATGTGTTTACCCTTGTCAAATCATACTAAGACAGAGGGTCAAGTGCATTCTTTTAATTGCCTCTGACAGTAAATCTTAAGTTTTGCACACTCAGAAGGTTGCAGCGAACTCCCAACCCCATACACTGAGCAGTTCTCCATGAAGTGAATTTCTTGTCTATCTTCAGCTATCCTAGGAATGGGGCTCCCAGCCTCCAAGTCACCAGCATCAAGTGAGTGAGTGTGGGGTTAGACCTCCATCAAGTATCTGTTTTCTTGTTCCTCTTCCTACCCAAGTCCAAACCTAGATTCAGCCATACCTCCTCAAGAACGATAAACCACACAAGACTAAACAAAAAGTTATGTTCTTTTAAAATGTTTTGCAGGTTAAGGGAGTAATGAAAGGTAGACAGTTGACACAATAGTCCAGGCTCTATTCTGCAGGATGTGAAGCCTAAAGATAGGAATTTAGCACAAAAATCTTTATTTCAGTCTTAGCCAAGTTACCTTCAGTGTGATCATGTGGGATTTTCCATCTTTGAGTGGTTGATAACTGGCTGGTCCTTTGTCTTGTATCACAAGGTGCCATATAGGATGGACAAGTTGTGGCTTCTTATACACTAGGATTTGTTTTAGGTGTATAATTTCTTTTTAGAGGTAATGACAGTGAAGTCATCATACTCCACAATCTCATCAAGGAAGCTTTGGCAGAAACCACAGGTTTCAATACACAACGCCTTTCATGTATCCTTCCTCCTTGTTAATGGTGTACCTCCGCAAGTGTTACTATGTCCTGAGTGCCTGAGGGCACACAACTAGTCAGGTGGATAGAGAACACTTAATCCTGTTCAGTGTCTGTATTAATTGGAGGAAATTTAATATCTTGACAAACTGACATTCTTCCAGAATCTGAGCACCAAGACTCAATACCTACTTGAGATCAACAGGTATACTTGGATTGTTTCCTTAGTATTGTGCATTCATTGCTTGGTTTATCCTTACCCTAAATAAATCAGCTCCAGTAGTAGTTTTCCTTTCAGTTCACTTAGTGTTCTTGGTGTCAGATATTTTGCCCAAGAGGACACAAACAACCAAAATCCTCTTACTGCCTTAGGGATCTAACATTTTGACCTTAGCTGCAGGCTGCAGTTCACTCACCGAAACCAACCGTGGCGGACAGGCCTGTAGCATAATTCTGGAGACAGGCGGACAGCCTGGTGTTGGCAACAGTATTCAGGAGAGACAAAGCCCACCCTTCCTTACTCCTTTAAACACTGCTACAGTTCACAATTGTGGACTAAGCTAGCAAAACAGAGACAGCATCATCCCTAGCTACACCATATCACTCTATCTGGGGATGGTCAGGCCAAGGCAATTATGGTACATGCTACAGACTTATCCTGGTTTTTGTCTTCACATGTGAACCTCATCACTGAGCACTTGCTCATTTTCTCAAGGAATCCTCAATTGGCCAACAACATTTTATGGCAGCATCTACAGGAGTCTTTCGTCTGTACTTTCTGCCTCTGTGAGTTCTGACAGAATACCCTCAGTGATTGAAGATTTCAATTCATGTAAATTTCATGCAAAAATTCAGTTCCTACCTAACAGAGAACAAATTCTATCTCCACTACAAAGACCAATTAGTTAATGTTACAACCAGTGTTGAGCGTCAGAAAGGTACAAGACATGTACATACACTGTGGATAGAATGCACAGTTATGAAAAGTTACAGCAGCTTCCACACACGGTTAGAACCAGCATAAACAGTTAAACCATCAATTAAGATTCAATGTGTAGGTCTAAAATATCCCAAAACTTATATATTATGAATAAGATTAACTGGTTTTGGTTGTGTAAATAATGTTTTAAGGAGTATGATTTGGAAATTTTTTTTTAACAACTCATGGGCTCTTTTGTTGAGTCAAGTGTGCTGACAAACAGCAAAAGTCAGATTAGTATAGCGTACAAGTAAACATTACCTCAACCACATGGACATTTCCAACTTACTTACTTACTTACTCCATGGTGCCGAGTCCTTCTTGAGAAGCTAACTGGTTTGCAGCTAGTCAAGAAATTCCCCGCATTTCATGGAACCCGAAGATTCATTACTGCACTCACAAGTGTCCGCCACCTGTCTCCATCCTGGGCCAGCCCAATCCAGTCCACATACCCACATCCCACCTTCTGGACATTTCCAAGAAAAATGCCATGTTCTGGCACTCTACGGTAGCCTTTCTTGAATAGTATGTTGGAGATGCAACTAAATATTAACACTGAGCACGTTTCCATGTTACTTTTATTCCAGTTTAGGTGAAAAATAATCGAATAAAATTACATTACACAGCACACTGCACACACTGCCCAAATTTGACCATTCCATCCCATCAAGCATTAAGTAAACTGATATACATACATACTGAAAATATCTACACCACAAAAACATTCTCAATTTGGACAATAATCATAATTTCCTGTAAGAAAAAAATAATATAAGATATATTCCAGCATTTAGAACTGGCAGGTTTGATGGATGTTAGTAATCCTCACACTCATTCCTTTAAGTATCAAAATTTCAAATTTCAAAATATTTCATTTGCACAATATCAAATGTTAAACCAACAGAACTTCAATGACCAAAATAAGATCAAGAAATCAAACCATCCTCTCTATTAGCTGGCTAACTTTGTTAATAATTATTCCAACAAATCTTAGTGTTTGTTATAATTCCACACAATTGCACAGCCTCAGAATATTGTACAGTCTGTACTGCCATACCAAGATACTTGGTATGAAATACAGATAATCCCATAACAATTATATCTTTAACATACCACCTAATGCACACATACATTTGAAAATATATATATATATATATATATATATATATTAATTATCAAATATCTCCTACACATTTCAGTTCATACCGCACCATTCTCAGGGAGAACTCTTGTTACTTGCTCATAACTTATCTGCTTATTGTAATGCTGTTACATTCACCACAAAGCATAAGATACATCATATGATATATATCTATGCTTTGTATATGACATATCTTATGCTTTGTACCACATGTAACAACATTACAATAAACATATAGTTTTGAGCAAGTATCAAGAGATCTCCCTGAGGATGGTGAGGTACGCACTGAAACATAGGAGAGATTTGATAATAATATATTTATTCAAATGTATGTGTGCCAAGCCATGCCCATAGGGCGTCTCAAAGGTCGTTACCATGTGGAAGCTTTACTGTGCGGACTTTGAGTCCTGTCATTCCCGTCCTTGGACTGTCGTCCGGTGATTGGGTGCCATAAGCGAGCGAAATGACTAGGGGCAGTTACGTCAGTAAGACAATTGGGGAAATAACTGACCCCACACAGAAAAAAGACTTGCTCTCTGCTCTTCGCTTCGGAAACACGGTGCCAGCGACTGGAATGTTTCAAGGATTGGCCGGACGTCCTGCTGAGGAGGTTTCAAAGTGCTGAGGCGTACGTGTTGGCAGCGGGGCCGACAGTTGGTATGAGCTTGAGTTAAATTCCTGTTTTGGGTTTTATTTTCTTGGTAATGAAACATTTGGATCTTTTGGGTAGTTCATACTAAACTTCAGACCGGTGGGCCAGAGGCAAGCCCTCAGAGCCGCGTACCTTTGTCACATGTCTGTGTGTGTCACAGCATAGTTTTCTGTACCAGGTTTTTGATCTGTTGTAGTAATAAGGGGAATGACTTGTGACCAGGCTGGTGAATAAGCGCCTGTTGTGACACAGTAACTACTGTTAAGTGGGCCGCGTGTTACAGCTTGCGTAACGTTGAGCGAGAAAGCTCGCTTAGTGGAGGAGCCGAGCTGGTGTATGCTCAGGCAGTGCAGCGTACGCTATGGAAAAGGGACTACAAGCCCTTGCTAAGTTACTGTCAGTGTCAAATGTTTCTGTACATGAATTTTGTATGTCGTAACGAGACAGAGAGAGAGAGAAAGAGGCCCAAACATGTTACGTGTTTAGGTACATACATTTTGTACGTCAAAATGAGAGAGAGAAAGGCCCAAACATATTGTCTGTGTTAAGTGTCTAGGTACATACATTTTGTACGTCATAACGAGAGAGAGAGAGAGAAAGGGCCAAATATATTGTCAGTATTGAGGTTCTGTACATGAATTTTGTACGTCGTAACGAGAGAGAGAGAGAGAGAGAGAGAGGCCCGAACATATTGTCTGTGTTAAGTGTTTAGGTACATACATTTTGTACATCATAACGAGAGTGAGAGAAAGGCCCGAATATATTGTCAGTATTGAGGTTCTGTACATAAATTTTGTACATCGTAACGAGAGACAGAGAGAGAGAGAGAGGCCCAAACATATTGTCAGTATTGAGTGTTTTACTTGTACATGAATTTTGCACGTCATAGCGAGAGAGAGAGAGAGAGGGACCCGAGTATACTGTCGGTGCTGTGTCTCTCTGTATATTTTTTTTGTACGCTATCAGAGAGAGAAGGGGGACGGGCTAGTCACCCCCAAGGCAGTTATTGTTAGAGTTGGATTTTCTGGAGTGCGCAGACAGCGCACCTAGAGGCCGAGAGGTCTAGATTTTTTTCTTGTAATGTTATTTGTACTTATTTTGTTAATTCTAGGGTGTTACATCATTGTTCCTTATTGTGCAGAGACTATAGTGTTAGAAATATACATAGATCATTTTGTACGATTTTTCGTGTGTTGTGCCCGTTTTCCAGGTAATAGTTCTGTGTTCCCTTGTTCATCTTCCCCACGTTTTCCCTGTGGCGGGACCCGACCACCCAGACAGCCAGCAGAAAAGTACATAGTGCTGAGCCCCCGTTATTTCCAGCTAGTGACTTCACCCCTATGGGGGTTAGCGACCGCGTGGGCTAAGTGCAATTACTTGGTATATTCAAGATACAACTAATACACAAAAAATGCATGGAAATGAAAGCTTCACGACAGATAATCCTAATTCTTACCAACCAACACACTGAACCTTTTCAACAGTGTGTGTGTGTGTGTGTGTGTGTGTGTGTGTGTATGTGAAAACCTGTTCACAATTCACAAATCACATACTTTGTTAAAAGCAACCCCTTCGCTGATATTTTGGAGGCAGGAAAGGCAAAGATCTCTACACCTTGACCAACTTTGCTGCTGCCACCGACACAGACTTTGGTACTGGGACACCCATCAGGTTGCAAATCTTATTGCGCGTGGGTTTCACAGTGTTCACATCTTGCTCCCAGTTTGTATCACTGAGAATGGCCATTACCTCATCCAGGTTTTCTGCAGGAATGACACTTTCCTCTCCATACAGCATTAATGCCTCATAAAGTTTGCTGGCTGTTGTCTTTCGAATCCACATAAAATGACTGCATAATAAGATACACAGCTGCACCAGACAGCGTGTTGAAACCTCTCCATTCACCTGAAATAAAATGGGTATTTTACTAACCTTCAGAAGACAGTTTTACACACCAATTTTATATCTTGACATCCTGAGTTTTCTGGCTTAGTGTAGAAATTAGCAAGTAAAAATACAGACCCCAGCATATGGTCATGCAGGAAGACAAACATTAAGAGAACACATGAGCTTGCATGACAGATATGCTCTGTTAAAGGCGGTGTTACCACTATCAGTATTAAGATAATACCCAATAAGAAGGGACATTGGAATAGCACAATCACAAGATTAGAAAATAACTTCCCACAGTTGGTTTGTTACTGAATTTGTCCTTTCTGCAGAAAGTTTTCAAAACAAAGAACCTTGAAAGAAGACAATTCATGTCTCTAACAATGTGCTGGCTCATTCACACAAAAAGTAAGTAAAGAGTAAGGAAATAAGAGTGATGATTCTACTACCAAATGTAATCTCATTATGCCCATCTATGGACCAAGGTGTCATTACAACACTAAAAAAAATATATCACCACAGATTTTTTAAATCACTCAGAGAAGTCACTGAGTGACACAAAATGTTAGAAAATGTGAAGAAAATAAACCTACAAGATTTTGTTTATTTTGTTTATTGGACAGCCCAACTTGGGAGCAAAGTGAGCACAATGGCCAAGAAAATAACCTGCAGAAGAGGAAAAACAATCTGATCATATAGCAGCAAAGAAAATGGTGAGATACAACAACAAAGACTCTCTTGTTTTATTGCATGTTATGCCAAGTCTTACAAGTGTGAATAATCATCACATTCAAGAATGGATGACTCAAGATGAAGAGAAACTACTGACTGACAACATGGCAGATCCTGTGTCATGCTGATGATGACCATTTAGATTATGGTAATAAGGGAGCACAGAAAATTTTACAGAATGAGTGACAGTGGGGGATGAAGGGTGTAAGACTGCAACAACTTACACTAAACACAAAGAGAGGCTACCACCACACATATACTACTGTTCAGGCATTGGCATGATCTTGCTGCAGAGGTGAAAAAGAGATGGCTCAGAAACAAAGAACTATTACTTACTGCTTCAGAAAATAACCTTTCATCTACAAAGCCGCATTATCTTATGTATATTGAACCGTGCATCATTGTGATAATTGAAGAATAAGAGACCAACTTGATGTCACTAGTTATTAAGTTTTATTTCACTTCTTCTATGCTCAACATGTTTTGGACATTAATACATCCATCATCAGGAGCTTGCAGTTTTTCTATTGTATCACCACATTGGCCGTGTGTTCTTGTTTCGATGTGTGTTGGAGTTTCGGTCTGGCTGGGTTGGGGTAGTATCCATGTAGCAGGCTTCAGCCTGCAAGCTCCTGATGATGGATGTATTAATGTCCGAAACATGATGAGCATAGAAGAAGTGAAATAAAACTTAATAACTAGTGACATCAAGTTGGTCTCTTATTCTTCAATTATAAAGTTGCATTATATTAAACTGTAATTATAAATGTAAGACATTTTATGTGATCCTTTATTGTATATACTTTATAATGTAATAATAAACTCAGCTGCATATTCAGCTGATATTTACCCTCATATTTTTCATTACTATTCCACACTATCCAACATTTTCAATTACCTAATCATCCTTTGGCCCCATTTACATCAAACAACTGGGACTGTACCATCCTCCCAAAAAATTTAGATTACATACAAAAAGTTACAAGGTTATAGAACATAAATATTCCCAAAATGTTACACAAAAAAATCTAAAAAACACCAATATTGCTTACATAAACATACAAATACACCTAATTTTACCATTCCAGAAAATGAAAATCAGGAAAAAAAAAAAGACAGACAGCATAACCAGAACAGGCTGTTTGAAGCTACCAACCTGAATCAAATGACAGAGCACATCAACACTTCCCTTCAGCTTCGTCACTTCCCGCCTCTTGCCAGTCTCAAGCTTCAAATGATGAAATATATCAGATGCAAATGTTGACTGAGGGTTTTTCAAAACAGAACAAACACACCCAGAGCTAAACAGACGATCCAGAAATATGAACAAAGGAACAGTGACCCTGTCAACATACTGGTAGTTCCGAAAAATTTCAACAATGGTCTGACAAAGACGTTCCAGCTCAAGACTGTTATTCTGTTGGGCCTTCAAGTATGAGAACAGTGATGAACTGGAGTGTTTCACCTGTGGACAAACATTCAGTACAAATCAAAGAACCAAGTCTTAGTGGCATAAGTTCATTAAAACAAATGTTTATAATGCAAGCCAAGTGTATGTAGTCAGGTATGGTTCATCACCAGCCTAGATTCTGAATGCCTGACTATGAAAATGGTAGTCATTTACAGTTTTGATGCGAGTTCCAACATATGAAGCCACATGTTAGTTAACTGGCCATTCAGACGTAGACTGTGCATCACATACATCTAAAACATTCACAAAGGGTCAAACCAAATACTGTAATAAAAAATGAGAATAAAGGGCAGGAATACTTGCAAATCATATGACTGAGAAGAGAAACACTCTAACACATTCTCTTTCAATCTGGTACAGGCATGTAACCAGACAGGCCAATTACAATGTATTAAAACAAAGCCTATAGTAAATGCTGTAATTTTGTCTGTTGCCTTTTTAAACAGAATGGCCTAAAAGAAGAACATTCTTTATTGCCAAATGCTAATGAGTTCAGTGTGGAAAGAACAGAGAAAACTGATGAATTTTGTTGTTGTTGTTGTTGCTATGATAATTATTCTATTATTATTATTATCACAATCATCATCATCATGTTGTCATTGTTCTTGTCATCATTGTTGTGGTGGTGGTGAAGGAGGTAGCAGGTGGTGGTAGAGGAGGCTGTACAGATAGTGGCAGCAGAAACAGGAAATAACAGGAGTGTATGGAAATAACACAGTTTGAAGCTTCACACATCCTACTTTGCACCAGATGTAATTAGGATGAAAACTACAGTGTTCTGTATGGATCATGTTGGTTTCTGTCATCATTTATAATCTTCTGGGACAAAAGAACCAGGTATTTAAAATCATTCTATTTTGCTACATTTAATATTAAATGGATACTTTGGCAGTCAAATGCAGTAAATATAGCAGGTGTTTATATAATATGTATTTTATACACAGTAAATGTTAATCAATACTTTATTTTACCCTGTTGTTTTTGTTCTTACAATTTTTGTGGTGGTGCTCTTTTCTTACTTCTTGTCCAGTCACAATACATATTTAAGTACATGCACATACTAGTCAGTCTGATCTGGCAGACATTCTACACAGTTAATGTCAGAATCAAACCCTTACCAGTTTCTCGGTAATTCCACCCACGCTGACCACGAAACCAAGCATCACGCAATACGTGTAGGTTTCAAGTGCCAGCAGCTGCGTAAAACGTGGGAATGTGTTAGATTCTGCAATCCAATTTATCTCAAGTTCACATGCTGCTACTGGGAAGATTTCTAGCAGCTCTGCATGATGTGGAATGTTGGGGATTGCAGGATCACTGGAACACACACACAAAGCCTCACCACATATGTCACTGCACTTGTTAGAATGCTTACAAACAAGACTTTAGAAGTAATACTGGCCAACAGATAAACTCTCTCACCATATATTTAGCAATGCTAATAACACAATCATGGCACATTATGCTTGTCCAGTGCTACTCAAAATCACACAACCTACCACCTACATCCCTAAGATACAGCCATCCTCCCTAATCCTTCACCAGACTCCAATAACCATTTTCGTCACCCATACTGTGTATTACTTATCTCCCCATCCCAGTAACAAATCCTGTGCACTGTAGTGGCTTAGACTTCAATATGCTAAACCTGTAATTATTGCAAGTGTACACACAGAGCATGATTCCAATCCCCACCTACTTATCCTTCATAGACCCATATACTGTCACCAGCATTTTGCTACCAAACACTAACAATTTATGATCTTCCCTCAAAGGACTGACATACTGTGGAAAAGTACAATGTAATTTATCATGGAGTAAACACTTTGAACATAAAAGGAATGATTCTTAGGTTACAGGTTTTTCAGCCCAAATGCTACACACATTGCTCATCTATCTCATACATGCTACATGCCCCCTTATACATGTGTATACATTTCAGTTTATCACTGACCTATGTAAAAGACTCCTGAAAACTTTGCCTGCATGAGCCCGTGTTCGATCAATCTTCTCCACAGCCTGTTGCACCACACCCACCATCACCTTTGTCATCAACTCCAATGTCAGTAGAGAAGGGTTTGATTTCAGAACAAGGCCAGTCAGCACCTGAAAACAGCACACATTCACCAGAAATGGCACAAACCTGCATGCTACAAAAGGACTTCAGAACAAAATTTTATTGCTGGAACTTGTTTTATATTTTTATTTATTTTTTATTTTATTTATTTTTTTTTTAACTTTGCTGTACTCTAAGTTATGATACTGTAGTCCTGTCCAGGATTATCAGTGATTTGGTGTAACCTGCTAATCCATCTTCAACATACAGAAGCACCAGGTTCATCCAGAACATTCGTAACAATCTTCTACCCTGACAATGGAAGCAGTATGTCCCTCTGAAATGTTGGTTATCACTGATATGACTATAAAGTGTCATAACCCAGGAAACCAGTAGCAGCAACAGCAGAAGCAGCAACAGAAAATCTTGTTACAGTGGCACAAAGGTACAAACCTGAAGTCCAGTCATTGCTGCCTCTCTCACCCATGCTCCAATGTCACCACGGCTGTCCAATGTATACTCTGTCAGACCCTCCAAGAAACACCCAAATATGTGTTCATAGTGGGACAACAGATCTGTAAGTACAATAATCAACCATAACAGTAATTGATATTACAGTCATCAATCACAAATAAATTCAGAATTCTTTCCTATGGCTGCCTTCAGCACAATGTAAATGAGGTTTCACAGGTCTATAGATAAAGCTGGCATGGTCAAAAATCATCATCATCATCATCATCATCATCATCCATAATGAGTTAGGCCTTGATGGACCTGTTTCGGCCTTCTCTAATAGTCTCTTCTAAGGTCTTCCAAGTCAACTTCGTCCATTTGGTTTATAATACAGCATTATTTTTGTCATAATTTTTTAGACTCTACTCACCAGAAGAAAGAAGATTTGAAGAAAACAAAAACTTTTACACCAATTACAGGAAACATTAAACAAAACTAACAAATATGATTACATCTTACTCTCAGGAGATCTGAATGCTAGAATATGAAATGCTGAAATCCATAATATTGTAGGAAGTTTTGGAGAACTAGTTAGAAATACCCATGGATTGAAACTAAGAGACTTTTCCACATATAACAACATGAAACAGTAATGTTCAAAAATGAACAGCCAAAATTGAAATCATAAAAACATTAGGGCCTTTTGTTGTTCATAATATAATACACATTAACTCTGCAATAAATATAGTAGGAAAAAAGCATGTCACATCTCACAACACCAATGACATCAAATTTAACTCACTGTGAGTAAATTCAACTTAACACCTTCCCACTGTTTGAAACTAATACTACACAGGACTTGAAGGATACCATAATGTCTTCAACACAGTATTTCATTCTAACATATGGCTTCAAATTCTGTGTTTCTACCATAGGATTTCACTGTGAGAAAAAACTTCAATAGCTGCTACATTCTAGGACAAGTATTCAAAATACCTGAAAAGTTTCTGCCTTCTTTCAACAAGCATTGCTTGAAAAATCTTTATTATAAAGAGCAAACTCTGATCTGACAGTAGCCTGTAAGCAAACATGGCTGCCTACAAAACATAATACTGATGGTGATGTAAATGCCATTTTATCCATGGTAGTTGCTGTAGCGGTGGAAGACCTTAGCAGTTAGTAGTTGTCATACAAAATAATAAGCTGATGGTATTAATGAAGGAACTACTGATTCACTTTCACAGCCAAATGCCAGACCAAAACTCAAAAATCTGATATGCTTATGCAGATCACATAAATCCACCTTAAAATAAGTTTACTGCACAGTCAGTTATAAATGTACTAACTGCAAATAACGTAAATGATTCCCCAGAACCACTGGAGCTATTTATCACTGTTGTACTCAAGGACCTCAATGCAAAAGAAACAAAAAGATAAGCTACAAAGCGACATCAAAACACAGTTTTGGTGAAGTTCTCCTGTCTTTGTATGAGGAAAGATAGAACTTTGCATGAAATAAGAATTTTATGGCCAAAATTTTGTTGCAGGTGGTTATTTGGAAATGGGAAATTAACAACGCAAACCATATTTACGACATTTAGCTTCCCTAGAATCATTCCATACAATGAACATATATTTCTGTAATCTCTACATTTAGTGGACAATAATAATGTTCCTCCATCCAAAAAACAGAAATTATACAAAGAGCAACCTATATTTGATTGCAGAATCAGAAAATTTATTGAAGTGTACAAACATACCCAAAATTGGACTGTGGATGGGGGTCAAATGTTGTGAAGAGGGAATATAGGTATTTCACAGTTCACAGTTCATACTTATTCAAAGAGCACAATTCATAATAAAAGATTCTATCTCAATCTGGGTACAGCAACACAACTAAAGGGGAGTAAAAATTCAAGACACGGAAGTGAAGTTGTTCTAACCTTCAGTGAAGAAATGCTTGGCCACGGGTACACCACATATGCATATAACTTCTCCTCCAGCTCAAAACTGGCTCATTCGCATAAAGACACACTGACATTTGTGGAAAGTATACGAGGGGGGTGACAGATCTTCCTAAGACCGTCAGTGGAACTAAAATTAAAAAACGGAAAACAAAGTTGGGTACACAGATGGTAGGTCAATGTTCTTGAAATGGAAAGATGGAAGATAAGTTATCATCCTCAGCACTTTTCACAAGGGAGAAGAGGAAGCGGAAGTAGTCATGAGAAAGAAGTAAATTTTCCAGAAGCTGTTGATAATTATAATAGAAAAGAGGGAGGTGTAAACCAAGGTAATCAGATGATGAAAGTATCCCCTACAGAAAGGAAGCAACAGAAGTTTGGTAGAAGGAGATATTTTTGCCAGCTGGTAAATATGTGCACATTCAATGTATGGTCTGCATCTGGAACTGGGAGAAAAAATGAATGCTTTGTAGTTCATACGGGTATCACAGAAAGAATCATTGCCACAAATCATCCAGGATTGATACGTACACCAGGGAAGTGTGGCAGTTAAGTTAAATGAAGAGGATCCTCCATGTCTGGCAAAGGCAGACTTGCCAGTCTATGTTCTGGCAACATGAAATATACAGAATAAAACAAGGGAGTGTAAATGATTTCAGGCTTCTGCTGAGAAGTAGCTGAGAACTGAGCTCTTCTGGGTTATAACACAGAAAGTAGTGGTAGTTTCTTACCACTACTCGCTGCATAACAACCCAGGAGAGCACAGTTCTCAAGGTAGTGTGCAATGCATGATGCACAGAAAACAAGAAGAGAGCCCAGGTAGCAGTGTGAGGTGTGTGTGCAGCACCATGCTGTAGGATGCGCCACAAACACAGACAAATTTCTGGCCTTGCGGATGCACAATTACGGCAGTAATTATTTAATACCAAATATATTTTATGCACGGTCTGTACTTTCATTGCAACACATTAACCTTTAGAAGTCTAACGTCAACTTTAGTTGACGTACCGCACCGCTAACCTCCAAAGTTGCATTTTATATATTTATTAAACAAATATAGGTACCGAATATTTTAAACATGGTGTATACTCTCCGTTTTTTTCTCTTCCAAATGCAGTTTTTTTCATAATAATAACGCATTTGGTTCCTGTATTATTCACATTTTATATACAGGTGTGCTAAAATTAAAAAAATAATTCCGGCTCCAAAAGGTTAAATGGATTAGAATAATAATACTTTTTTTCTATTACACAGCAATCTGAATTTAAAGAGAAATTAGAATAGTGAAAGTACAGCTGTCAGGACTCTGGAGTTTGGGTTGCAAAAGTTAGACCATGATTATGTGTAATGGAAATTAATCAATGTCCAAATCAATTGTAAATTAATGCAGTAGAGTAGTACTGATTATCAAGAGCTAGTGTCAGCATGATTCATCAAAAAGCCCACAGCAGGAGCCATTTACATACAACCATGTTAAAAAATCATGGATGTAAGCCAGGGGTGCATATATTTTACAATTATATAGCAGCCACCTCAAAATTCTATGTACCAGAAGGGATGTACCATACTGAGAACCCACAAAAATACACACCACCATACCAAATTTAGTCGCCCTGGAAACCTAATGCACAGGATTTGTGCACACCCGATATAAACTGTCTTATGACCAGTCGAACGTAGACAATGCTCACAGAAGAATAAACTCATGAAATGTCATGCGCTGTGGAACCTATTTCAGCTTACAGTTCAAGTTCTGTCTTTCATGTCCCATAAAAATACAAGAAAACATTAATATAAAAGTGATAGCAGAAGAAAAATATCATGAGGTTTAAATTTAGGGAGAATGTAATGTTTTTGTAATCACAGTGGTAGTTTTCTGTTTCATTTTGACACAACCCCATTTAAGACTTTTCCCACTTTTAGGTACAAAAAGTGTGCCTGCCAGACAAGTCTTAAAAGTGGAGTCTACTACAATCATAGAAAAACATTAGAACATTACACCATAAGCTATGCACTTAACATTTACATGTCACATTCACCTGCTGCCAGTACCTCTTCACCTGTATATATATATATATATATATACAAAAAGTCCCCAGTTTATTCTTAATGGCATATTCAGACACACACACACACACACACAATCAAATCTGTTTCTTTTTCACCTTAAAAGAGGTATACAATGTGTGGTGTAAAATATAATAATAATAATAATATGGGTTGGATGCCTATACAGATTACGGAAATTACTACATATTTGTCTAAAGCTCACAACTGGCAATCTCCTGGAAATGATCAAATACAAAATTACTGGCTTAAAGCTTTCCCAGCTACTCACAGGCATATTACAAAAAACTTCAATGCCATAATAGAGGAACCGGAGAAGGCACCTGACTGGCTGACCGCAGGAATAATTTACTTGATACCAAAATCAGGAGACAGCAAGGAAGTCAGAAACTACCGACCTATCACATGCTTAACGACCATGTACAAAACCCTAACA
>Ga0123352_10008950_pt1 | contig 15620 bp, 9 predicted proteins | sample TergutLab28metaG_FD_89700 | JGI IMG/M metagenome (GOLD analysis project Ga0123352, IMG submission 89700) | Labiotermes labralis P1 segment gut microbial communities from Petit-Saut dam, French Guiana - Lab288 P1 | ecosystem: Host-associated > Arthropoda: Insects > Digestive system > Gut ... | reverse complement strand
TTATTAATATAATATTTTGATTTGATATTTAAAAGAAATTAGATAATATCAAAACAGACAGGAGAAATGCTGCAATTTTTTTCTTCTGCTCTTTGCAATGTGAGCTGACTGATATGTATGCTGTAGCAGCTCTTTACACACACATTTTCTTGACATTAATTTGGCAGCAATTAAATGTGCTCCCTGCTGTCAACTTTTTCAGTCCCATAAATGTTTTCATAGGTCAGGGTTTCTCAGGGTATGAAGAATTATTTTAGGAGTTTCTATATGGAGAAAAAGTTGGGAAACACTTGGTTAGAGTAATGTTCCATCCACTTGAACCCAATGACTCAGTTCTTTGTACTCACGAAATGGAAATTTGGGTGGTACCCAGAGCTGAGCTGGATATAGAATATAGTAACAGAGTCAAAATTCGTGCCTTTACTAGAAAGTGAACCCCGACTATCTATGTTTTACCCAGCTATGAAACCTGATACAGTAATTTAACGTTAGGAAATTAGTTGTCATGATATTTCTAGCATTTCTCATGTAATGAGAAAGCTGCAATATTGTAGTTAATTTTTCAGGGAATGAGTGGTAGTTCTGCATTTGAAAATGCTGTGGGTATTACCTTTCTCATTCTCTTGCACATAGTGCTTAGAGTGGAAGGTATGAGAATCTTGTACTGGTGGCTTCTGTGTAGCTTGGTAGAAATTCTAGTGTTTTGGTGGAACCTCCTGCTTCCATTTTTAGCATTCTACTTTAAAGGTACAAGCAGTAGTTTCCTCTGAAACAAAATATCTGCCATAGTACATTCCATAACATCCTAGTGGACAGTTCTGTTCAACACTTTCTTGTAGCCCTGCTAGGAAATTACCTGTAACTAGTGATGGAGAAAAATTAGCCACATTGATTGCTGTGCTGTCACAAACTTCACATTGACAATAGTGACGGTTCAGTTACTGAGTATTTCCATGTATGAGTCACTGGGGCTGTCATTATTTTTCATCATCTGTTGTAAATTGCACACATCTAATTGATTTACAAAGAAGATTGTTGGGATATATCATTGCTAGGATTGAAAGTTATATAAGTTTGTGCCTACACCCTACTTCCAGTGATTACTATATAAGGTACACACAGTATGTTCAAAATTATGAACTGTATCAGAAATAGTAGATTCTGTGACATTCTGTAACAATAATTTATTAAACCACAGTTGTACTGGGCATTGTGTGTTGTCTGATGTGTATTGGATATTAATGGCATTTTGTCAATTTGCACTATTTGCCTGTTCCGGCATCTGGTTGACATTTTAACAGCCGTGGATATTTTAATTACATTTTGTTGCGAAGACAAGTATCAGCATTTGGAATTGAACTTTTAATTTTTGTGTGCGTATATAAGCATGCATGTGCTTGGTCTTATATTTGTATTATGTATGAGCTCGTGCCTGTAGTCTCCATTACAGATTGGACTCTTGTAAGTTTACTGCTGTTGTGTTTTATAGGTACATGTCAAAGCAAGGCACGGACCTTGATCTTTTGCGTCAGTTCCAAATCTATGAAGCAGTTTTACACCATGAGGATGGTGAAGAAAAGGGCACCCCCCTGAAACAGTTGGATGAGACAGTGCGTAAAACTCTCAGGAATCGAAAGTCACTGTCAGAATCAATGACAACAGAACGACGCAAATCCCGACGACATTCTACAGGCACCTCACCCATGTCTTCTTCCCTTGGTGGCTCAGGACGGTTAAATATTTCAACCCTTCAAACCTCAACTGTAGCAGATGATGACGAGTCAGAGTCCTCCAGCTCCAGATCATCACCTGTCCCTGAGATCAATGGTTCTTACAAAGAAAGCAAAGGTTAGCCAGCCTGAATGCACAATATGCTGTGTGTCTGTGTGTGTTTGCAAACAAAGTAACTCATTGTTGGTATTCTTAACAATAAAAATATTTTTAGAATAGTCCATAATTTTATTTTTGATATTTGACTAGAGTCTTCTGACTACCTACATAGTCATTTTTATCCCATGCCTGTTTCAGATTATAGAAGACATGATTTACAACATATAGAATCAGGAGAGTTTTAAGATTAAATCTCCTGTCAAACATCTGGGTTTTTGGTACATAAATTTTTTTACTTTCGTTTAGTTATAGTATGTTTCTAGAAGTTTGTTACCTCACCACTCAGGGATTTGAAAATTCATAGTGCAGGTCCTACTTAGAATGTACCAAGGTTCATTTTAAGTTTATTGCTTTCAAAGTAGAAAAAAGAGATGTTCATGATGTTACAGTACGATTCTGAACTACCCGTATTGACATACCATGGCACTGAGTCATGGTATTTTTTTCTATTTCACTGACCAGTGATATTTGCAAACAAATTTAAAAAACATTCTAGCTTGAAATTTTATCTTAAAACTTACTTCAGTTTTTATAAATGGTGGGCTTCCATGTATTTTAGTTTTAACAAATTGACCTGTAGGTAGGATTGAATGTAAAAGAATTTGCAGTTTGTAACAGCTTGCTCTTGACAATGATTTTTTTAAAAATTTATTTATCCAATAATGCCTTCTCATCTGCATGGGTTACATGGTGCCATATTAGGGGATGATGATGATGAATCTTAAAGAGTGTGCAAGGTAGTGATCATTGTCTGTTTGAAAGCAGTAAATAGATATGCGTATGGAGGCTGAGGCAAATTACAGAAAACCTAAGTCATTGCACCTGGCCCATAAGCCTGTTGAATACACTGCAGAGTGCTAACCTCAAAGTTGCAGCCTTCAGTCACTGCAACTGAGAATGCATTGGGTGTTAACATAAGTCTCAGCTCTATTCTTGCAGAACATGGGACAGTATCTCAGGGAAAACATTTCATTTCGCTATGTGAGATGGTTGGTTAACCAAACAGCTGATTTCAACTAATAATCTGAAACATGCAGGGGATTACACAGAAGACAAGCCTGTACATATTGTGATTTTTTTTTTTTTTGCAATTAGTTTTAGAATTTTACATGATCCTAGTACTATTGCAATGTGTGTGTTGGGTAGCAAGCTTCATTACTAACTCCTGTTTGGTCCTGCCCACAATACTAGCGGGCGATGCAGGTGTTACACCTGCCTTAAGGCGGCGGCGTGAACGGGCAGAGAGACAGCGCAGTTTCATTCGTGAGCAGCAGGAGACAGCTGCTACCCTGAAGGCAACCCTTAGTAGCCCTGATGAAAGGGTTGCAGATGGTGTGTACCGTGTAGCTTAGAACACTTTTGCCATAGGTTAACAGGGGTCAAGCCTCAGATTGTGTGAGGATTTTATAAATACATTAACTATGCGTTTTGAAGTCCAGTTTTCATATCCTGTACATGTTAATAACCTGGCGTTGCACTGAAAAGTGTTGATCTTTTCTATGCTGCATTTTTTTCACATAAATTTTCTTGTGTTGGTTTTCTGTGATAATGTGTAATTTATGTTTTTGAAAAGTCATTCACAAGAGATTTGCTTTGTGGACAGGTGGCTGAACAAATTAAATATAATTTCAGTATCAAATGATATATCCTGGACACAGTTCTTTGAATGCTATTTAACATGACTCTGTCTTGGTGGTCTTGAAGTTAGTGTTTCAAAATTCCCTTTCAGAAAACCAGAGATTGTGTAAGAGATTAGGGAATGGTTCACTTGACAATGGAGACTCCCATTCCTCAAATAAACTTCAGCAGTTAAACCGAACTGCTAGTCGCAAAGATCTGACACCTCTTATGAATGCTGTGAACAAGCTACAGGATGCCACAGGGGCAGAAACACCAGAAGGGAATGGAATCCTGAAGAAACCTTGGGTACTATCCATGATGTATGGAAAGAACTCTGCAGAAGAGGTTTGTGAGGACACATCTCTGGTTGGTGAATATGAACAAGATGACTCTGCAGCCACATCAGAGAGGAAGAAAATTCTGCAGTTGAAGCGAGAGAATACAGTAAAGGATCTCACACAAAAATTGTCCAGTCAGAACATCATCCACAGCCCCGTGGAAGATGGAAACAACAAGAACTTTAACAGGTAATCACATCCAACATCTCCATTTTTTGCTACTGACCATTTCTGTGAGCCATTTAATTTATAGCAGTGAACATTTCTTTTGAAATATGGAGCTCTAAGAATGTGACTTGGGGTGCTTTTCAGTTTGGATGATGGCAGAGAGAGGCAGATGGACACAGTTGTTTATGCAGATAAGCTTTTAGAATAATGTAGGGTTAAACACTGAAGTAAAGGGTTGTCACTGTCAGAGTATTCACCATCTGACCGTACACTTGCATTCCACTCTGTATGACGTGCCTCTGGTTTGGGACCTGGATGGGGTTTTGAGCTCTCACAGAACAGAAGTACACATCACAAATTGAGATGCTCTGTGAACTGGTATGTTGATTCATACCCTTATGTGTCCTCATAGCGTACTTAGTCTGAACCTTTATAAACTTCTGCTCTGCAGGATAGGTGACATGACTGGGCTCATCTCTAAAGCAAAAGAGGGACTTGCAAAGTCGAAATCAAAGCAAGATGTTGTAAAGAGTCCAACAAGTGAGAACGTACCCAAGCTGGTGGAGGCAAAGAAGTCTGAAACAGAACTCCACTGGGAAGAACTGGTGCACTGTATGAAGCGACCACTTTCGCTTTGTGATTTGGACTTTACAGACCTGAGAAGTGATGATGAGGTTGATATTCTGTCGCCTGCGAACATTTCAAATGGTGTTCCACCCCCTCCTCCACCTGTTCCAGTGGTTCCTGGTATGCCTTCACCACGAGGAGGCACAGCACCACCTCCTCCACCACCTGCCACCAGGTAATCTGACAAACAATTTGTATTTATAAAAAGCAGGTTACATGTTGTGATGTGCAGCAGTTGGGAATTTTTAATACAGATAAGAAGTTATGTGAGAGAGAGGAAAAGAAAGTTTGATTATGATTCTCTAAAACAGAGCTGTACAAAGTATTGTGCAAGAACACATTTTATCCTACTTGCAGAACTGTGGTAAATCTTCTACATATTTATTCAATATGTGTTTTTACCTCCCCCTAAATATAGCACGAGGGCTAACATCTAAAATATTGTAACAGTATTACAAAATCACCAATATATATATATATATATATATTTGAGTATGAAATAATTTAATAAATGATAATTAGAGCAAATTAAATGTACTGAAGTTCATTGTTTTTTAATGTTTGTTACTTTCTTTGCTTTTTGGTTAAGATAATTTCCTTTATACTATTACAGGAATAAGATTTTGAATATTTTTCTTTTTATGAAGTAATTGTTTTTCATTTATGTCTGATTATGATTTGTGTCCGGTGACAAAAAGAGAAAATAGACCAGCCATATGAGAAAGTGTCCTTTATATATCATAGTTTTCCCAATTCATTGTACCACATTTTAATGAAGAAACAGTCAAGGTTTGTATATTTGTTTTGATAGGGCCTGCAAACATAGACAACCAATCAGTCTACTTGGTAGAAGGTATGGAGACCTCTGTGTGTAAGGTCTGTAACAACAGGAGTTTATTATCTCATAATTATGTTGCACTTTTTCTGCCATCTGATATGTACAGGATGATTCGTGAGTAATGGGGGTATCGTAGGAGATGATTTCCTAAGGCTTTATGATGAAAAAGTTTTCTATAAAGATGTGCCCAATTTTGAATGGTTACAGATTTATGGCTGCTTGAGACTCAGAATTCAAGTTAAGCATTAGTGAAAATATATGGAATAAAGTAATATACGCATTACTTGGTAAATTTAGTATCTGCAGCTACATGCTGCTGTGTAATATAATACACACTGCTCAATAAACTGAATTTTTCATCTGGTACATATTTTGTTGATCTTGCTGTGGAAATGTATCAGTTGTGCTCCCTGAGGATGGCCCTTTGAGGGCCGAAACATGTCAGAGTAACACCGCTAATAAAGTGGTATTAATAATATAAGTTTGCATTAGTCAGTTTTTATGTGAAAAAGTGATATGAGGGCACAGAAATGAACAAGATAAGGTGTCCTTGTTTTATTGACATTATTGTTGATTATATTAGCATAGGTTTTGAGTGAACACTGGTCCCTTTGAATATCTGACATTCTCAACCCCAACCACTGCCATTTTTACTGAAAAGAAAACAGTAAAGTATACAATATCAAGTTAGTTCAGTCAGTCATGCTTCTGAAGTATTCAGGGAATGTGTGGTTCTAATCTTGGCCAGAGATTGGCTAGCCTGTCTCAGGTATTCATAGTCTCTCCAGATACATGCTGGGATAGTACCTTGAAATGTGTCACAACACTTCCTGTACCATCATTTTCAATTCATTTTTAAATCCCCCTACTATTTAACACCGTGGTCTGTGCTACTTACTGCTCAATAAAACAACTATGAGTACACAAATAATACAGTATGTCTGTAGTATAATGTTGACAGATTACTTTGAGAAAGCAGTAGAAGCAACATCTCTATTGCTATGTGTATTAAACATATCTCATTGTATACTGTCCAACATAATTGTGGTATATATTAGATATACGCAGTTTTTAAACCTAACAAAGTGGTACATAGCCATTACATTAAAGACACTCTTATAACTATGAGACCAGAGGCATTTCAAGGACACATGTAACTATAGTGATACATATATGGTAACCTTCTTGTTATTTACTGAGAAGTGAACTTAAATAATGTGACCACAGGTTTGGCATGGTTGCACCACCTCCAATGCCTCCTTCAGTGATTAGCCCTCCTGTGTTTGGTGTGAGTCTGCGTTCTCAACGCAGTGCTGCCAGTAACACATCATCCACAGATACGGCTAAGTCACCTCCATCAGCGCCAGTCAAGAAGACCAAAAAGACAGTGAAACTCTTCTGGAAGGAAGTGCGGGATGACCCTATTATCCTAGCTAAGCTGCAGCGGACAGGAATGATTTGGGATGAACTGAAACCAGTCAGTGTTGATACTCAGAAGTTGGAACATCTGTTTGAATCCAGAGCCAAGGATATCATCACCAAGGTATGTATTGTATTCCAGCATGTTCCATGTCTTATTCATATCTGTGTTATGCTTGAACTGTAGGCTTTATTTAAAGAACTTCAATTAAAGCCAGAAGGTACATCATGATGAAAACAGGAGCATGTAGCAATCACAAATACATGAACCCATTAAGTATTCACACTTAAGAGAGGAATGTGGGAAGTATGAAATCAGGGAATCAGCTACATTCGTAATTTTTGTTTCCTGAGCATCCTTGAAGTAGCAGGGGCAGATTCACGTTTTTTGGGGCCTGAAGTTTATTAAATTTTTGGGGCCCTCATTAAAGAAAACGAATACAAAAGTGCAAATACAAAATTAGGTACTAAAGTGAATGTTTGTTGAGAATGAGAAGAGACATCTCAAGAAATAACAAATTTAAAAAAGCTGGCAGATACCACAAACATCACAAAATATATAAAAATAACAGTTATTAAGTAACTGCTTGTAATGGGGACCATGGTAGTACAGTGGTTAAGGTGCTATGCTACAAATTGGAAGGTCGTTGGTTCGATCCCAGATGGTGTCATTGGAATTTTTCATTGACGTAATCCTGCTGATTGCACTATGGCCCTGGGGTTGACTCAGCCTCTAACAGAAATGAGTACCAGGAGTTTTTCCTGGGGGTAAAAAGCAGCCGGTGTGTAAGGCTGACAACCTTACCACCATCCTGGGCCGTTGTCACATAATCTGGGAAACTTAACTTCCTGGAACCCTTTGGGCACCTCGGGCCTGTAATGGGACTGATTTACCTTTAACTGCTTGTCACCTCTGTAATACTTTATTTCATACATTTTTTGGCTGCATACTCTTTGTTCGCTTCCTCATATGACAACAATTTTGAAATATCATTTCCTGTAGAGAGAATAGAAAGACAATTCAGACCCTCCTCCAGCATTGTTGATCTTTTTTTTTTATTGTTGATGGTTTAGAAAAGTTTCTGTCATCTTCACAACTCTCTATTAGTAATGTAATGTAAAGTTTTAAGATTGTTGTCAAGTATGGGAAAACCTGTATCACGTTTCTTTCGTACAGGAGCTGTAAGATTTCAGGACATATCCAGGGCATTGTTAGGGCCTGTCACTGACCGTGGAAAGGGCCTGTGCAAGTGATGGACCCTGAAGCTTAAGCTTCATTAGCTTCACTGTAGATCTGCCCCTCAACTAGTAAACATTATTGCTTGTATTATTTCATGATTTTATATGGAATGCCTAAAATAAGTACAAACTTGCTGTTTCATAAAAATATTACACAATGTTAGTTGAACAGTCCACCTCTGTAGACCAAACATGCAATATATTTCACACTTATTTTTAATGAAATGTGCATCAGTGATCCTACCATTTGTATGTAAAGTATAGCTGAATATATACTTTTAACTTTCACATTTAATGGGTACATTTGACAGTGTGTAGTGTATGGTTTGTGCCAGTAGATAGTGCCATAATTGCTTGTACACACAGACTTGATTTCTGATTTAGGTAATAATATTTGTTGAATGTTTCAAAATGGTGACTATTTTACTTGTGTAGTTAATACTAGTAGTCTTAATCGTATATGATGTGAGTATGTTACAGAGTTATCTGAATTTCCTCTCACTATTTGTTAATAACATTGAAATTGAAAAATGTTTAAGGGAGGAGATACAAATGAGAATTTTTATCAGCCAACAGCAAATACACTGATGTCAGCAACAATTTATGTTAAGACTATTCCAAAATATGTACTTTGAGTACTTCTTAAGCTTGCTTGAAAAGTCTGGATGAAATCAGTGTAGTAGCATCTTATAAATGCAGCTCAAGGGAATATTCTTATAATATTTACATATGTATAAAGAATTTGGAATGTCATTCTAAATATTCAGAGTTTAGTGTTTTAGTATTTTCTTAGTCCATCTTTGCATGCTATTGGAGATCAGTCAGATAAACGGGTAGCACCCACATATATATGAAGCAGAGATACTTTGAAATTCATATTTGTCTTTATCCTAGACTGTTACCAGTAAACTCTGACACTGAAAAAGCATGTTAATAACATATTTCTGAAGTGAATTTTGCTTGAAATGCAACCATAGTGGTGAGACCAAGACTATCCATCTATCCATTTGTTCATGTGTAACATTTGAAATTAAGAAATGAATTTAATTAATTTTTTTGATTGGAGGTGAAGGGTGTTGTATACTGAAATTTATCAGGCAGATTACATTCAGTAGCTCACTGAGGTTTTACCTATTCAGAATCCAGGCAGCTGAACTTTCTCATCTCTCAGACTTATGACATGTTGTTTAAAAAATTTTTGTGGGTTCCTCATCAAAAAATAAGTTGATTTAGCTGTTAATGAATTATTGATGTCTGGATTGATAGATTACAGTATGTAGGGTTGTCATAAGTAGTGGGTCAGAACAAGATGATTCCTGCCACTTCTCAGCCGTTTACTGCGTAACACAACTGTTACAGCGGTATGGACCATATCTCAAACATCTTTGGTGCTTTGCGGAGAATACGAGATATCTGAATAGTGGTAGAAATTTCAGAGTCCTGTTTATAGAAAAGTAATGTCCAAAAGTTAAACCAAAAGTGAGTTTAACTGCTTACACTCTTAAATCTGATGTGAAATTTTTAATACTGGTTGTGACTGAATATCACATTGAACTGGCTAGCACTCCTGCTTTGTATTTGGTAGGTTCTGAGTTCAATTCTCAACCCATATATCGCTGTTCTGACTGCTGTCAGTGTGGTGGATCTCAGTGTCTGAAAGTAGTACGTTATTTTAGGTCAAAATTAATTTCATTCACATCACTCCCACTTAATTACTCCTCGTTCTACCATGGAATGCTCAATAGTCTGGGCTACTGACACCATCTTTAAGTAACTGAAGAATAAGTAAAATACTGGTTATGGCCATTTTACATATAGTTTGAATAAATTAAAGACACTGCCAGCAAGAATAATGGGGACTGCAGCATTATATAGGAATGAAACTTACACAAGTAAATGTAGTTCATGGGAGATTTTCTTAGTAGTTGAAATTATAGGTGTGGAACTGAATGCTTTATGTTATTAACATTGTGTGAACATCTGAAACAAGTTTACTAATGTAGATCTTGCTGTATTTTTTTAAATATTTATTGATACAGGACTGTGTGCACAATATTGATTTTCTTTCCAAAACAAAACTTAGTTACTGCACTGCAAGTGACTGATGTTGGTCTGTGACTACATTAAATGTACACAGCATGTTATGGGGAAAACTGGTAATTTTATTTTATCAAAAAAGTGCCTGAAATCAGTTTATTATCTTTCTGAGGACCAGATTGTATGGACATTGGTGTGTAAAGTTATGCTGAGAAATTGATTTCTATGATTGCTAAATATTTTTTTGTTTTACGTTGTGCCATAAAATTTAATATTTGACCCCATGAACAAAAATAAGAATGTGTGTAAAGGAATTTTAAATTATCTGTTAGTCATTATGCATAAACGTTACTGAAAAGCACTGGCACATTCTGTTGGAGTTAATAGCATGATAGGAAATGAGCACTTAATGGCTTCTTTGACAAATTAAGATAGCATTTGACATGGAGTTAGTATAGTAAAAGACATTAGTTTAAAACATTCATAAGAAAAAACATATAGGTTTTGGTCCCATTTTTATAAGCAGCATTTTGAAGGTTTGCATGAACTGGGTATGTGTTTGCATGGAACATGTATGAATTGCATGCCTGGCTATGTAACAAACTTCCCACTGTTTGCATGCATTGTGAATGCATTGAAACTTAACAGAGAAGGGAGAGATTGTGGAGGTAGTGATTTCAAGTGGTGGATAAAATTAACCGTTTTTAAAAGTATGTGTGAGGATATAAATCAGTAAATAGGATTCTGTGCATGAATTTAATTCTGTTTACATGTATGCCTTAAGTACAGTTTGCACAATAGCTTTTTCAGTACAGTAGCTAGGCTATGGGCTGGGTTATTGGAGTAGAAGAATAAAGTGCTCAGGCCATGAATCTGGGCACCATTGTGATGCACTCATGGTGTCAAGTTTAAGAATGCTTGGAGCTTGCCTCCATTCTCCCATACGTCTTCATGTTGTGGTTCTTAATTAAACAAACACAGAGATAACTTTATATTCTTATGTACAAGTACTAAATTTGGTACTAGTATATTTTAATTATTGAGGCTAGATTTGTATGAACAAGATGTTTCTGGAACCCCCTACCCCCGTGTGTCTCTTTCTCTGTCTCTCATGCATGTGCACATAATCATTTTGAACATTTATGAACAATATGGCAGGAGAATTTGTTTGTTCTCTGTACAAGGCACATGAAATTCTGTATTGGGGTGGTCATACATTATGTCCATTCCTCAATTCTTTTCATCTCTAGAACATTTGAATGGGTTTTAGTGGAAAGTGGTATTTGAGATTCTACACTGCAAGTTATTAGGTGAATTTAATTTTTATTCATGTCAGACCAGGCAACAACTCCTTCACGTGAAACTCATATAAACTCTACTAGTTGTCTTAAAAATGGCTCACTGAAGAAAACCGTGGAACTGTCAAAAAGTACAGATTACTTCAGTATACAGGACTTGTACTTGTAATATCTTTTGGTGTTTTATGTTTTTATATTGGTAACAAAGTAATACATTTTTCTTTCCATAAAGAAGTTTATACATTGCTGTGCGGTGCAGTTTTAGCAATCACATCACCGGATTTCAGGAGAAGATGAGTAAGGTGAAACAGAACTAAGGAAGTGATTTTTCTATGCAACAAGTGATTGCAAAATTTTGAAAATATTTGTACCTTTTTGGAGTATTATTGCACCTGCTAATTTTTATTAATAATTTCAAAAGCTGATGGAAGAAATATGGTGGATACATTTATATTTTGCCTGTTTTTCTAAATACTTTTCATACATTTCACTTTCTTGCTTTCCTAATACCGTAATGCAGTTGTCATGTTACAGTTACGTGTTATTAAATGACAACGCACAATATGTGCATGAATACTTTATGTCATCTATCTGTATGAAGGAGGTAATAATCTGTTGTATCATGTTACATATTCCATTATAATCCCCTGGATTTTGGGAGGACAAATTTTACACTATACTTTAAATGAAATCTGATAAGCTGTTTGCTACCTAAAAAGAACTATATGCAGTAATAAATCTGATTTATTTGGGAGAATTATGGGATGTAAATGGAAACAGCTCAGTGAACAGTATCAATATGCTACTGTAAGTGTGCGTGGCATTACCTCTACCTTCTTTCCCTTTTTGTATATCATATAACAGTGCAGATTTAATTTTTATGTTTATTTGCAATTATAATACTGCTTTCATTATTTTGTGAGTGGCATGCACATATATATATTATCTTCCATATGCACTACTAACTAGAAACTTTGCAGTGTTTTATATTTACAGTATTTATAAACAATTTAGTTGCTGATACATGACAGTTTACATTTTTTCATATGGCAGATATGGTGCATGTGTGTGTTTAATATTGTAAACTAATCCCTTTGTTTTTTGTATTTTTTGCAAGAGTTTTTCATCAATTCATTTTGATATGTAATTACTGATATTTTTTAGTTTTATTGTACACTGTCAATTTTATAAAAAGGAACTTGAGTATTTTGATATTTTTGGAAGTCTAAAGTATAGGAGTATTTTGAGTTAGGTATAATAAATATTGTAAATGTTTTATATATATTCTGAGTTTTTATTTTTAAAATGTGTTGCAAATAATTATATGTGACAGAAATAACGAATGTGTTGAAAGTGCTGCATAACCTTTCCACAAAACACAGTGCTGTGCTTGAAGGGTTTTGAGAGCAATAAAATTTGGTACACGTACAGGCTTTTGGTGCTTTCAAAGTTGAAATTAATATGTTTGCAAATTAATTAAATGATTTAAATTCTTATCGCATTTATACATAAAACTATTGCAGTATGAAAAGTCTTTGGATTATTTCAGAAAATGTGCTTTTAAAATAAGTCATTATATAGCAGCACACCAATTAAATATACTTAACTGTCATTTATTTGTTTCCAGAGTGTTTGAATTGAATGCATATATAGTGAAGCTAGTGCTGTTAAGGTAAAAACAATATGCATTTGGTTTTTTGATTGTTTCAGATCTGTGAACAATGTTGTTTAATGCTATATTTTATATTGAAACTCGTGTCTCTTCAAATTCCATTTTCTCTTGTTACTGTGAGATGAGATTCCGCTTTGAAAACATCCCCACTGGTATATATAATAAAATTCCCTGTGAATTTGCTTTTATTGTGATTTTCCCTCATTTAACTGTCAGTGTTATTGGTCTCAGCCTATACTGCAATCAAAATAAACATCTAAATATTAATTACAATCTACTGGTAAAGTTGTAATTAATTTTTTTCTGAAATTCATACTAAGATTACTGAGCTTGTTTAGAACTTGGACCATGTGAGTTTATAAACTTGCCTGCTTGATGCCGTGGTCATTGTAACTGGTTCCTTTGCACCCCTGACATTAATTCATACTTAAAATAGTTCAGTGTAATAATGTCCCTTTACTACACTTTTAATATTGTAATTAATTGTACAGGCATTTTTCTTGTTAATGCATAACTTATTAAAGTTGTGTTTCTTATTCTGCATTGTGAATGATCGGTAATGTCAGATGGCCTGTTGTGCTTAAAATAAAATTGGGAAGAATAGTGAGGTGCATGTAACACCGCACAGGTCTGTGGGCCACAAGTAGATTGCTCCCAGTTTTTTTTTTATCTTGACTTGCTTATTGATCATCCTGACAGAGAATGCTGTGATTTTACTCAGGTTGTTGAGGTGAATGCCAAGACAGTACCTTCATATATGTCTTTGTCATTACAAATATGTATTTGTAATTAGTATAGTATAATTAGTGTGCTGTGTCAAATGATCCCATAGACCATCTGCAGTTGAAATAGTGTTATTATGTAATGCAACATTCAGACAGTTGTTGCATGCACAACAAAACTAGAATGACACAAAATTCTAAGAAAGAAAAATTGTCATATTTAAAAATATTTTAAGGAGTTTGAATACATGAAAGTAATATGAAAATAATTCGTTGTTTCACGGAATGGATTTGATTTCTGCCATTATTTTTAGCTCTGACATGCATTATTTTAATAATGAAAGGTTGACTGATTTTACCCAGCAGTCAAAGTGTGGGATATTACTTTAGATCATGCATAGAGGCTCTCAAAACACTGTATAAGTCAAGCACATCACTCAGCATCTGTGTGTTGTACTGCATGAGTTGTGCAGCACTTGTCTGGGCTGTCTGTTGCTCTGCAGGTCCTTGGCTCTGTGACTCACTCCTGTACTGTGTACTATATTTTTGGTGTCCTGTAAAATCCAGCAGGCTTTTGGTACTACTTACTTTGGTGCTTATTAATAATTGTATATTTCTTCCCCCACCCTTTGAATGGTCATCGTCACTGAATGGCATGCTGGTCCTCCAGGAGGTAAGTGCTGGGGATTTGGTGCAGGGGGTCTCTCAATTGGATGTAAAATAGAGGAATGGCACTTTCTTACTGAAAGTTTTGAATGAACCGTCCAGTACAGGAGGCTCCATTCCTCACTATGTTTCTGTATCCATATTAACTGTTACATGTCTTTGAAGCTTTCATAGTGACCAGATTCAATAAAATATTCTTGGGCTGAGTGATGTGTCAGGCGTTTCCAGTAATCCAGCATTTTAGAGACAGACTCTATCTTCTTCATCACGGTGCTGATACATTTCCTTACCCAGACTTCTCACAGTATGTGCCTGTAAAAGGCCAGAACTCATTCAAGTGGGTGTATAATTTTAGAAGTCTGATTATAGAGTCCTGTTAGAGCCCTGATGATGGGGACTAAGTTGATCTCTGACATGGTGGTTTATTTGTACCACCTGACGTGGTTGTCAGCCCAAGAAGATTTTATTGAACATGTTATCTGTTTTAATTGCCATTAGTCATTTACCTATTAATGCAATGAAATAACGTTGTTATACATGTTTCATAGCTTATTAATAACAAATGCTTTACTTATTAGTAAGAAAAATTTGATGTAATGTTGATGGAATGCTACAGATGAAAATGATTCGATGTTCTTTTGTTCAGAATTAAAATTTAAAGAATGTTGGGTGATTATTTTATACTTACAATGTAGAAATTAGAACGTAAGCAAAGACGTTACAAAAGTAATTAATGTGAGTGTGTGTGTATATATATATATACACACACACACACACACACACAGATGTCAGTGCTTACAGTTGGGTAACATGATTTTGCAACACATCTGTATCAAAAAATATGTATGCCTAGCATCATTGAGTTTATAATGTTCATTTCTCACTGGGCAACTTTAGTATGTGTTGTTACAAAAAAGATTTGTTCACTTCCCATGGTTATAAATTTGCATGGCTATATATATTTAGACCGCCTCTGTGGTCTAGTGGTCAGAGTTTCTGGCTACAGATACAGAGGTCCCGGGTTCGATCCCCGGCACTACCAGATTTTCTGAGTAGTAGTGGGTCTGGAACGGGGTCCACTCAGCC
>Ga0123352_10008949_pt1 | contig 15620 bp, 7 predicted proteins | sample TergutLab28metaG_FD_89700 | JGI IMG/M metagenome (GOLD analysis project Ga0123352, IMG submission 89700) | Labiotermes labralis P1 segment gut microbial communities from Petit-Saut dam, French Guiana - Lab288 P1 | ecosystem: Host-associated > Arthropoda: Insects > Digestive system > Gut ... | reverse complement strand
GTGGTCAGCGCAACGGGTCTCCACAGCCGTTAATCTCTGTTTTCTAGACCTGGAGCCGCTACTTTTTTCATTCAAGTAGCTCCTCAATTGACCTCACGAGGCTCACGAGGCTGAGTGGACCCCTGGCACTAACTTCGCCGACCGGCGGCGGCCGCTCTGTCGGTATAGTTCGCGTGAGGACTAAGGCCACGGAGTTTAGTTTAGTTTAGTTTTTTTAGTTCTGCAATCTAAATCTGCAGCAACTATGACCACTAAAAAGTAAAGCAGTCCCATTACAGGCCTGGAGTGGCCCAGAGGGTTCCAGGAAGTTAAGGCTCCCAGATTTCGTGACGTCACAGGATGGTGGTAAGGTTGTCAGCCCTACGCACCGGCCGCCTTTACCCCCAGGAAATTCTCCTGGTACTCATTTCTGTTAGAGGCTGAGTCGACCCCAGGTCCATAGTGTGATCGGAAGGATTATGTCAATGAAAAATTCCATGACACCGTCTGGAATCGAACCAGCGACCTTCCGATTTGTAGCACAGCACAACTATGACCACTACGAAGATCGATACGAAGATCGAAAGCTCAGAATTGCGCCAAAAAGCGCCTGTTAACCAACAGCAAGTATGGTATAATGTGATTCCTTTCAAATATGAATGTATTAATACGTGCATTTGCTGTTAACACATCGTTACGGTAGCCGTGTAGCTTCTGCAGAATATGTTATATTTATTAGATTTTCCGATAGACGAAAGACGTAGTCTTCAACATTGTGACGTGCGATATTGGCTATGAATCCAATGTAAATGAAGCTACGGTTGAGACACATTTCCACCATTTGTGCTAACATGTGGAAGGATTCACTCTCAATAACATTTCTACATCAAACGAGATGTTCTTGGAATATAACATTTCATAACAGTACGACAGAGAGCACTGAAGTGATCGTCGTTTTGTTTTTCGAGTAAACGTACCTCCCCGGTTAAATTGTATTCCCTTGTTTTGTTAACGTATATCAGACTTCGGAAATAAATGAAATTGCTTCGTTTCATCTATTAAATTACGATACACAACGAGATGTATAACTAAAATCGTTTGGAAACAAATCTGTAATTTTGGGGCATGCTTATAGCTCCATTTTACCGTTAGTTACAGGCATGAAACCCAAAGCAAAAAAGAAAAGCTAACCACACGACCGCCATGTTATTTTTCATTCTACGAACATAATTCCTTAAAAAAGAAATTGTGCATTTTTCTATTGCATATACCGTACTTTTTTTTAACCCTTAGTAAATGTCGCTTCCGTTTCGTGAGTTTGCACGTCTGCTGTGTCAATGTTAATGTGGGCGTAGGAAATATGAAATGATATTGAGGGTGGCTTCCATTCGCATAAAATTCATAACGAGTTTTGCGAAAATCGATTAACTTGTGTGCATCTTGATCCCGTAGGCCTACTTTCTTTGCTTGTAGAGAAGAAAGTCTTCCTAATAAAGAACAGTTGTGTATTGAAGTACTTAATTTAAGCGCTATGTTTAAAAGAAGAAGGAGAAGAAGAAGAAGAAGAAGTATAGTAGTAGTAGTATATCCTTTCGTTGCATTAGGAACCTAGGGCATTTGTGAAATATCTCCATCTGAATGTTCCGCCAACCTTTAACCTCGCTCTATGTTTTGCTGTATTTTCCTTCTTTCTCCAGAACGGTCCTTTTCCAGGTTTGCTTCGGTCTTCCTCTCTTTCTGGGTTCCTGCAGATTCCAGTCCAGTGCATGTTTTTCAATGCAACCAAGACCGATCCGTCGCCGTGTTTCATTTTAATTTGTAATATTATAGGCTTCTCTCCAGTAGCTTCCCACAGCTCGGTATTACTTCTTAGGCCGTCTTATGCCCATTATTCTTCGCAAACTTAGATTAACAGAGGTTTGTAATTCGTTATATTTAGGAATGATATAAGAATAAAATTTTCAGAGGCTGACCGTGTGGGATTTGTGATGGACGGAATGGTTATGTGACAGGATGATCTTCCTGTGTTTCGGGTGTCCCCTGTCAGTATCATTCCTTCAATGTGCCGTACTTCTAATTGCATTCACCCGCGACCGATGCCATAGAGTATTAGAAATTGAGAGCATTGTTAAAATAGCGACATTTCTTGCCTTCGTAACGACAGGTATAGCCCACCATCTGTTGGTACTGTCCATTCCACAGGCGATCTTTTAAATATGCTGTTACCTGCACGTGAGTAAATAACAGCGGAGCAGTTGGCTGTTTCTGTGTAATTACGAGGCTGTTTCCAGCTCGTTGAATGTACCGGATACTATAGATGACTGATTCCCGGTGACGTCAGTGTCCTTCACTACACTTTACTGATCACACGGACTTAACAATATGCTAAACGTCATCCTTGTGTATCACGCCTCCTGAACTGAGGAGGTTCGTGAATATCCCCAGTCGTTTCAGAGAATGGTATTACCTAAACTCATTAATTAAGCGCAGCGCAAGGAATGACGCTTGGGAGAATGTAGGTGTTGCACTGCTGTTGCTTTACCTTCGTCTGTAGGTGGAGTGAGTTTCTGCATGCATCGACTGATTTAATTCCTGAGAAAGAGCTCACGGCACTTAACTGAACCAAGGTTGGGCGTTTTAGAGCAATGGGATGTAATTCATTTCGTATACAACCAGCATGTTGCACATACATATACATGTTATCTGTCCACTCCTCTATGTGTAGGCGGCTGACCGCCATCATAAATGACCCACACCAGTATATAACACCTAGTGAACACTATAAATTATATCATAATTTATCACGTTTTAAACATGATGGCGGTCAGCCACCGAAACGTTTAGGAGTGAAACGATATAATGTACAGTGATATCTCGGCTAACGAAGAAAATTCGTTCCGGAATCACATTCGTTAGCCGAAACACACATACAGACGGAAAAGATAAGCTCCTCGAATGGCCCGACCGTTCATGTTTGCAGCTTTATGTTAGCGCGCGCATCCCCTAAAACATTCGTTAGCCGAATCCATATTCGTTAGCCGAGTCCGAAAAACAGCGAAAAAAATCTTCGTTAGCCGAAAAATTCGTCAGCAGGGTCACTCGTTAGCCGAGGTATCACTGTATATGTATTTGTATGTGCGATTTGAAGGTGTAATTAAAAAGTGAACAAGTCTGGTTGCGTCCCGGAGTTGGTCTGGACTTCAGTGGCGAAGATAAAATTCAATGCCCCTGCCACGAATCGATCAGCCGATTCTCCGGTCATCTCGCCCGTAGTCTGGTCACTGTAGCTACGGACTAAGCTATCCGGCTCACGATGGACGAATATGTGATTATTGTCATTTTTATTGATTCGTCTTCTCTGTTACTCCTGAAATTGGCCGGACGGACCAAAAAGGAGTGCTTTTGTTGTTAAATTTTACTGAGAAAATTCAGTTACGGTAACAGTAATTTAATAACATTGTCACCAAGTTTTGCGTGTGGCAGTTCTTTGAATTTTATTGCTACAGAACTAAGTGTCTTTGTTGGCCAGATTAGTCCCTTCTGCCTTAGATTTCAGCTGTCTTAAGGCGGAATATTTACACACACACACACAATAATATAAACAGCCAACTAGATGCAACAGTAATAATTTTATTAACAATATCAGTCAGATCAACATGTTTCGGGCGATAATTTAGCCCATCCTCAGGAACACTAGACGGTGTTTACAGCTTGTGGTATAAAGCGCTGACGACGCTGCCAGCAGCAGTTATTACTGTTGCATCTAGTTGGCTGTTTATATTATTGTATCAATGATGCACGGTTACACAAACATCAAACACACACACACACGCTCGCGCGCGCGCGTTTTATGAAAACTGAAGTCGGGAAGAATGAAGGGAAATGCATGCAGACTTCTGGTCGGAAAATATGTAGGCAATAAGAGACATGGAAGGCGTGAGGGTAGTTGGGAGAGCGTATTACAGTGAACTATAAAAATCGTGATTGGGAAGGTGTTCGCTAGATTTGTTGGGCTAAGAATAGGAAAGTGGTTGGTGTGCACCTTGTGCTCTCTTAAAATGCGAGAAATTTTTGGACTAAATGAGCAACTGTTAAAAGCTTCTCAATAAGGATTCTCTTGCAGTGAGTTGTTTATTTATTCATTTGATTAGAAATTAAGAATAGTGTGTTTTTAAGCAACTGCGATATATCGTGAACACCGATGCATGTTGCATGCAAGTGCAAAACATGAAATGTGGAGGAGAATTAAACGGGAAAAATGGTTTTCATGTACAAAAATATGGTAACTAGACCAAGACCTTATATTCGCCTGTCTGCTCACAATTGGCAGATCTAGGGACCGCGTCTTTCTGTCGTGTGTGTTAACACTCTGACCCACATACAAAGTTTGGAACAGAAATCAATATGCTCTTGTCAGTCAGGAATGGTTATTCCCCCGTCAAAATTCAATCGTTAAGTACTTAAAGGTTTGAAAAATTGTAGAGTTCTGCTGTTGCATTAGAGTGGGGGCTAATCGTGTGAGCTGAGGCTCGTGCTGTCTAGTATTGCTCCAGCTCAAAGCTCGGGTGCATATACGTGTATGATTTCTGTGATGGACTGATCTCCTGTCTTGGGAGCCTCATGTGTCAAGGCAGTTGTTTTCAAACTCTTTTCCGCGAAATCTGGGACTCCGTGGATGGCAGTGGTTCCGCAAGCGTGTTTCCTTTTTAGTGAAATTGGTAGATGTAATTTTGATAATCCTTCTTTTTATTCCCGTCCCGATCACACTGTATTATAGAAGCAGGTTGCATTTTCAGTGTAAATCACCAAAAACAAGATTCTGATTTCATAAATATAAATAATTATATTATTTTTAATGCGCTTGTTTTAAAAAATGTTTTATTTTACACCCAAAAAGCAAACTTTTACTTTACAAGGGTTCCGCGAAAGTTCGGAGTTGGTCACTAGGGTTCTACAGATGTCGAAGGTTTTGAAGACCGCTGCTTTAGGAGGTTCTTAATTTGAGATTGATATCTCACTTCGAACACGACAAAAAGAACCAACACCTGCTGGCTGAGGACGTAGAAGTTAGGGCTAATAAGCCTCAGTTGTTTACTAATTAACACACAAGAATGTTCAGCTGATCACAGTAAACTTTTTCACCTTGTTATAGTTACCATATGGTTTTGTGTTTGTCAGGCTGAACACATTTACGTGTTCAATATGTGCTTAGACATTTGGATAAGAAGGTAATACGTAAAAATGCTCAACCAACGATTTCACGATATGGAGTATTTTCTTTTACGGAAACAAGAAATACCCCAATAACGAATAGAATTTGTGAAATCGTCCAGATTAAATCGGAAAGTAAACTAAATTTCCGGTATTTAATTAGCATGATGACAATCTGTGAAAATATGTAAATGTACTTTCATTGTAAGCACATTGTTTTAGTCTGTTGCAAGTCATGTTCAGTGTTATCTTACCACGCTTTAGTACTAATCAAGTACATTATGTTCAGTATTTTATACAGGTAAAGGTAAAGGTCTCCCTCTAACATGCCGTGTAGTCACAGAGGGTAATTGGAGGTACAGCTGTATCCTGTCTTTAACTTCGGCCCTAGATATGGGTGCGTGGTGAACGCCACACCCCGTCCGCGTTAGCCCCAGGAAACAGCCCTGGTATCCACTGTACGGAACGCTTGGTTGGCCTCGGAGCTGGTCTGGACGGGTGCGGAGAAGAGAAAACTCTTGTGTCCAGCGTGGGGCTAAGCCCGATCCGTCTAACCCTTAGCGGGTCACTACACTTCCCGGACCATTTTTAGTGTAACTCAGTCTAAATGGATGAGAGTCTAAATCTTATGATTTGGGTTTAGTATAATTCTCCTGTAATTCATTACCATATAGAGTGCCGCAGTGCATAGACTTGTCAGGTTTCGTACGAGCAGCATGGCTATCTCTGTGCGGTGACTGTGAAGATGATTGTAATTTGGGATGCGACGGCGCATATTATGGTGCATAGGATCATTCGATGTATCTGTAACTGCGGCACCCATCTGCACGGTAGAGAGATGGCTACAGTAGCTTTCCTCCAGACGTCCGTAAATGTTCGACCACACAACCCGCAAAACAGTAGTCCTCATTTTTCTCGTGGTTTAGGTATTGTATCTGTCAGCTTGTTCAAATACTTTAAAGTAGTATAGAATTTAATACTGTCTTTACGTAAAATCAAACCATTAGCTATTTACTTTCCTATGGTTATAATTATGATCCTTGCCTATTTGGCATTGAATTAGTAACAAGGATGTTTTATTATACGTTTGAAGATGACACGTGTGACTGAACAGACTAATTTACTCAGATTACAAGCCTTCGTTTCTACATTCTATCTCCTTGAACGTAATTTAGGGATATTACTGTCGTCTGGAACGCCACGCCGTGTAGTTTAAAGGGAATGTACCGCCGTATCTGAAGAAGCTACCTGGTTGCTCAGTCTTCTACCTTTAAGATGGTGGCAACGGGTACTCCCGAAACACTGGTAAATTTCTATAAACAGAGCGAGTCCACTTTCTGTTGCGTACCCGTGAATGGATTTCCTGTGCTTCTGGCGTCACCAGTACGATAAGACAATGATTGATGCTCCAGATGTTTGAAGTAAATTCAGAACTGTCCATAACTCACACGAATTTGTTTGCTACACTGTACGGATGAAACAGTTTACTGTTTTATACTGTCCGTTTGTACGTACATAAATAAAGTAATCGTTTCGAAAATAAAGCAAAACCATATGAACACTTGTAGCACTAGACAGTTCTAGGAACGTGTCCGAATAAATCCCGCATTGATTGAGCGTAAATGTTCTAAAGTACTGAGACATTTAGATTCTTTGAAATGGGTGTAGAAATTGTATCAGTGAAGAAATTAAAATCACATCCAAGCATTTCTTCTGCTGGGCGCATGTTGATATTTGCCCTATCCCACAGAATGATAATGACAGCGATATTTAAAGATCGCGTGATATCGAGTTTTCATAAATGTGGAGACATTTCGGAAGGACCTGTTGCCTCCATCTTCAAACTAGAAAATGAGCCTACCTTGTGGTACGCCTTGCCGATGTGCAAGGTATAGACATGTCTTCTAAAAATCTAGGTGCCACCTCAAAATTTCAGGCGCCAGGATGACGAAATGAAGCAAACTCCAAACTAAGGGCCTACAAATGTTAGGTACCACGGTACAAAATCTGGCCACCCGGATAACCTGGCGCCCGGTATCCTTGCAGGATGCGTGTCTGGCTCTTAATAACAGTAGCAGTTAGGTCTATAGAAACTGTAAAATTGTTATTAATTGTGTCCTTACTTTGGTCTCAGGAAGGGCGACTTCTGTTTATCCCCATATACCTCAGGGTAATAAACATACAAACAAACATATGTACATACAAACAAAAAATGTTATTGATAAAAATACAGCAGTTTCTCGAAAACAGTTCTTGTGTTCATGTACTTACGGTCGTGGGAAAACATCCCCTTAGTACTCACTCAGTGGACCAGAACTGCACATGTATTGAATAACTTTTCACTGAAATTAGGAGAAGTTTGAAGGTGACGAAGTACAGGCACTTTACCCTGAATATTGAGTATATGTAGTGTATATACGAACTGTTTAAAGTAGTTTTGTGCAGTGAAAGTTTCCTGCAAGAAATCATGTTGGTTTTTATTTGAGACTGACGAGTGTCGTGTTGTGAAGTGTTGCAGTAGCAGTGCAGTTGTTGATGCCGCAATGTGCGTACAGTTTTCCGTGTCCATAAGTTTTATATTGTACCATGCCGCAGTTCAGTCAGGTGTGAAAGTGGTCATGCTTAGCGGCAGTCCTGCAGCCCCCCACCCCTCATACAGTACAAAGGCAGATGACAAAAAAAAATTGTACGGAAAATTTTAAGACTTTTTTTTTTCGAAAAATAGTTCATTACATGAAAGGCTAAGGAGCCGAGCACAACTTGTAAAACCAAATTTTCTGTGCATAAATTTCTAACCCTCTTACTAATAACATGCGTAATATCTTTGTGTTGTATCTCTTTTACAGGGGTACTAATAAGTCCTTAGCCCGACCAGGAAGAAAACAAGCTAATGTTTCTGTCAATATGGCGTGAATTTCCTTCGGCGCCTTACCTTGCAGGGGGGGGGGGAGGGGGGCGGGCTGATGACCGCTCGGGTCTCGATATTGTTGAAATCGCGTGCGTCCTTGAAATGCTCCCGAGCTTGTTTCCTTCCTGGTCGGTTTAAGGACTTATCAGCACCCCGGTATTTAATTTAATTTATATTTGGAGAACTAAGGAATTACTACTTCTGCCTAGGGTAAATGTGTAGCATTCAACACTGAAATTTTGCATAGCCCTCACTTTGAATTGCTGACTTGCAAAGAGTTACGTGTCGCTGCCACATTACAAGTTCGCATATCTGCCACGTTTTTGTCACTCTTCGTAGGTAACTGCTGTTTCTCACTCAAGAGAATGCAATTGGCCCACACAGCGTGGGTAGAGTCCCTGAACATTCGCGACGACGGTTGGGAGAAAACATACAGATCCTGTCAAAAACATGAATCCCTGTCACTGCATGGCCTTGTTTCCACTGGTCGCCATTTGTTAGGTTTTTTTGTTTATAACAAGCGTGGAGTGAAATTTTTTGCTCAGCTTTTACACATAACTGATTATCTCACTCACTATAAACACGACTGAATTTTTCCCCAGTGTATTTTTAAGTGAAATACAGCAGTTACTCGTAACAAACAACGGACGGTCGGCTTCCTTATGCGCAAACAGCTGCCAAGGTCAATTGCAGACTCATTATCAGTAGGAAGTACTTTGCTGGGGTGACATGCAGTAGCAACAATTTCTTCTGTTGGGTCAACGGGAGGACGCGTAAGCTGACACACACACACACCCACCCACACACACACCCACCCACACACACACACACACACACACACACACACACATACATACACTCACACACACACGCACGCACACACACACACAAAACATGAAGATTTCGTAAGCTTAGTTACTTTCAGTAAGGTAAAGTTGGCTGAAATTGTTTTTATTAAGCCGAAATAAAAGTGATAGCTTCATTGGTACTGCTTTATAGGCACGTCAACGTGTTTTGAGAAGTTGTACAAACTGTTTCAGTATAACTGTCAGTCTCAAACAGAACATTCGTTGATATATATATATATATACACGTATATGTGTGTGCATGTGTGTGTGTGTGTGTGTGTGTGTTTGTGTGTGTTCAGTTTAAAAGAAATCTCTGAAGTCCCTTTGTATTGTATCAGTTATATTAAACCACATCGCACTGTCTTCCCAAGATCTCATACACTGAACGTAATTGGTTTACTGGAAGTTGTGCTGTAGAAAGGTTGATAATGGTTGAGGTAAATGTCAAATGATTTGGTAATGCGAACTAAAGATGGCGCCAAAAAGTGTCTATAGCGTGTCGAATTCAGCGGCCATCTCACAATGTGTCGGTAATCCGAGGAATTCTTTTTCTATATTTTCCTCAGTTTCGCCGAGCGATTAAGGGGACAGTCCATTATATGTGTTTTACTGCCAGTGTTTTTCATGGAGCCAAAGTATCGTAACCGGTATGGGGACTAGAAACGGGCTGGACGGTCCGGGTTTCTAATCCCGGCATGGGTAAGAGATTTTCGCTTTTCCAGAACGTCCGGACCGCTTCTGGGGCCCACCCAGCTTCTTATTCAATGGATACCGGCGAATTTCCTATCTAATGCCGAAGTTAAGAATGAGTGGAACTATACCTCTGCTCCCACTGTATGCCTTCTTGCCGTGGACAGGGACAATTTTACCTTGTACCCATGATTTCATGCTCGTTTCAAGTCCATGTCCGCCGTAGACCCTGCAGCAGACGGGTCCTTGTCTCCACTTTATCATGTTCGCCTGTGTTTCGGCCTACTAATAAGCCAAACGAAATGAAGAATTCAGTGTGTTTGAAGGCGTCTGGAGCGTAATATCATGTAGTGTGGTAGCCTGGGGATAGTTATGTTCTGGAGGAACGTCCTACCTCGATCTTCGGGATAGAAAATGGCGCTGCCAGATAGTGCTGCGTCGTATTAAAAAAACCCCGGTCTTCATTGTCACCGGCGTGATAACCTGAAATCTTAGATGCACTGTACATTTTATGTGTGTGACTAAATTGTTAGCACGGCTTGACGTTGACCGAAATGGATAAGCGCGTTTTATTAAATCACAAATCTGAATTAAAAATTCGCCTCTGCGACACACCTGCAACCTGAAGGGCGCAAAAATGTCATCCAGGTCATTAAGAGCTGACACTTGGTGCAGTACTATCTAATGAATGGGGGCCAGGACAGTGTTGTCGGTATAGCGACTTGCTACGGGTTTGATCGCCCGCGAATCGTCGAATGCCGTTGGGGGCGATCAAGAAAAGGAAACAATCCGACTTAAAAGTAAAATAAATCAATTGGCTAATAGGGAGAAACTCAAACCTATCACTAGAAAACAAATTATTAGTTTATAAAGCAGTGATGAAACCCATATGGACATACGGAATAGAACTGTGGGGATGCGTCAGCAAATCCAATGCAGCAATTATACAGAGATCACAATCAAAAATCCTAAGAACCATAGCAAATGCCCCATCGTTTGTATCAAATCACACACTCCATACAGACCTCAACATCCCCTATGTAAGTGAATTCATTAAGGAAAGAATTGACAAAAGCCTCAACAAACTAGTATCCCATCCCAACCCACTAGTGACAACACTAACACAACCAATGAGAAATAGAAGGCCAAAAAGACGGACCTCCGACCTTCACGACTGAGGTGCCATCGCTGGATGGGCACCCTACCGTGTAAAACAAAACAAGATAGCAAATTAGATTATAGATTGATTATGCAATCTGATGGCTAATAAATAAAATAATAAAAAAAAAACTCTTCGAGACCGGACCTGGGTACCCGCCCAGTCTAGTGTATAATGAGTACCTGCTGTCTTTGCCGGGAGTAAATCGGCCGGCGCGTGGCATTGACCACCAGCCCCCATCTAGGGCTGAGATTAAAGAAAGAGTAGTGCTATTCCTCTGCTCCCCCTTTGGGACTTCACGGCTTGTTCTCTGATGAACTTTAATTACTTGACATTACTGTCTAATGAATGTTGCTTCTTCCTTGTGAATATTTCGCAGTTTCCCCTTAATGTTACCTAATAATTTGCAGGTGTCCCTCGGCTTAACGCGTTAATTGCTTTACTAAGAATGCTAATAAGTTTAAATCGCTTAACCCGATTTTTTATGACTTTCAGTTTGAATTGACAGTTGCGTGAATTTCGTGAAGCAATAAGTCAGATTCGATGCCATTCATATTAACGGTATACGAATTTTAATTTTGTCTTTTGTTTTAGACAAAATATTTCATTGTACTTTAGTACGTATGGACGATAAAAAGGGTTAAAATTTTCCATATACACGCCATAAAGGCGTATAGGCGAGTGGAAGTATAGTTCCACTAATTCTTAACTTTGATGGAGGATGTATGTGAGTGGTCAGCCTCACGCACCGGCCCCTTTACCCCAAATGGAAAGCGCCTCGGGTACCCAATCATTAGGAGGTGGCTGAGTGTACCTCAAAGCTTGGTGGTACGTATGCCTATGCCGAGTTTCGAACCCCGGATTGTCCAGCCCGTAGCCTAGTCACTCTGCTGACTATGCTGTGCCGCCTCGTCGTTAGTGCTTATTAAAAATTAAATTATAGGTAATTCGTATGAAGTCCTTTTAGTTGGAAACTTGTGTAAACCATTAACAAATACGACGTGGGTACCTATATATCCGCTAACGCTGGCTGTTCGGTTTGGTGTAGCCATAATATGTGCCAAACTGACGGCTGTAGCCTGCGCCAGAGGCTGTCCATGGGCGCACATAAAGACAATAAAACTTGACTTAATGCCACCACCTGCGTCAGAAGCACGGTTTCCAGCATACAGGCAGGGGCCTGTGTTCTGGACTTCGTAACTGCCTGAGCCACGTGTTCGTAGTTCCGACTGTGGTGACTCAACAGCTGAACTGAAGCCTATTATTGGATCTGCGTTGTTTGTGAAAATCCCGCATTGATGTTGACGGGGATGCTGAGTTCTCATTGGTTTATCGACCGGTTTCCTACCCGGATGACGTCAGTGATCTTCAAATGTGCTCGTCAGATATAACTATAGTCAGACACAAAAATCTTGAGTGCTGAAAGGAAACTGAGCCAAGTTGTGGCTGACGAATGGTCGTGAGCGTAGTGTATGCCGGAGGGAGGAAGGATAAGATAAAGATGGGAAGCAGAAGTCTAATGCGAACCTGTTAATATTTAGCTCCCAGCTGATAAAATGCTTAACGTGTTCCAGAGGTTGTGCCAGAAGAGCGTACCTTTCTCCATTTCGGGTAACATTTCATGATGAACTTTTAACGAACAGGCAATTCCTGACTTGTATTTACGACTGTCCGATTCATGACCGTACGCGCACAGGCAAACCTGACTATTGAGTTGCTTTATGTTCCTCAGCCAGACCACGCAAATGTCACTGTGGAGCCTTGCAATTAATACAGGGTCTTGAAATAAACTAAAAGAAGATTACAATTTCGTTAGCGACTCAATAAGATACCGACCAGTGACAATCACTATCAGATATTGTCTGTATCATACTTAATCCTGGCAGTTTGAAATAGTATGTTAATCTGAAACGTCTGTAACATGGGCGGCCAGCCTTTATATGGCAAAGGGCCACAACCGTTAGGGCTGGTTTCGCGGGGCGCACTTGGGAAAAAGCACAGTTTAGTGGTTAAGTAACCGCATAAATTAATGTCTAACTTTTGTAGTATTCTTTCTCTAGTCTGCCTTACTACAGGTCCATAGACTTTTCCAAAGCCAGTTCTCCAAGTAGGGCGATCTAGTACTTCCTCTTTACATTTCCAGTATCCTATCGTTTCCTTAAGATCGTACAGTAGCTGCTTACTACTTCTTACTCGTATTTCCATCCTTTCTGTCCTTTCTTCTCTCTTCCCTTCAATAACATGTTCTTTTTCTATTTGTAGGATATTATTTTCCTCCTTGACTGTATATAATACTTCATTTGTCAATTATATATAGGCCTTTTTGTAAAGATTTATTGCACAGACAGTATATACAAAGTGTACAAGGATATATTGCAAAATTGTTCCTGTATTCAGTAAATGTTTACATTATGGAGCAATGGAAATGAATAATATGTATATAAATATGGGTGTAAATAACGGCAGTGAAAAATGAACAGAAAAAACACTGCGGCTTCTGGTAAGCTAATTAAAGCAGTATATGGTTTTATGTTTGTGTTTATATGTTACGTGCAAGTTAGTCGGGTCGACTAGAGCATAACACTGTGGTGGTTGGGGAAAATGGTTAGACAAGAAGGTGTTTGGATCGTTTGTGTATGTATTTCTTATACTGGCGATGGAGGTCAGCTAGGGAGTAGTTTCCTATAGAGCGGTCGAGGGGGTTAGGGATATATAGGCCTATTCTACTCTTGTAGATATACATACAGTAGAACTCCACTTATCCGAACGCTGGCTATCCGGATCTGCTTGGTCCCTCGGTTAAATTTTTCTAGAATTTTATGTAACTAACTTTCCTTGAAATCAGCGGTTATCGGATCAAGTACAGTACAGTGTTATGTCTTCTAGAACTTCAAATCAGGCGTGGTTCAAAGGTTTAGGCGCTGGTACATACTGTACATAGTAACAGCCGTACTTCAAAACTGCGAATTTAGTGTGTTTTCAAATAAAATTCCAGTTATCTGGATTTTCTGCATATCCGGATAGCTCGCTGTCCCAATTAATCTGGATAAGTTGAGTACTACTGTATTATACATATGTGGCCGCGCACTGGAGACTTGTGGTTTGTAAACTTCTAGCACAAGAAGCGGTGATATAACTCAGACAATGTCAGTGTGGATCATCTCGTGATATCCTTCCACGCAAATGCATGGGTAGTAACTTACCTCGATTAGACAGTGACTGTTTCCTTTCAGATCCTTTTCCATTTTATCACACCAGGCGCTCTACCATCGACGCTGTAGTGTTAAGATACTAAGAGCGTCAAATTTTCTCTTACGTCGCGAATAAAAGCGGCCGGAGCCTGAAGTCGGTATTTCTTCTTATATATTTCTCCACCCCAAAATTCTCAATTCAGTATTTCTGTGTTCCTGGTATGGATGTGTGCCTCGTGTGTACATTTCTGTTAATTCACAATGATCGGTTTCGATGGTGATCAGTCTCTTTTTTTCTCTCTCTCTCTGATCGTGAGTTAAAATATGGTGTGTTAGTTGAGACGTCGCTGTACACACAATAGTAAAGATAACACAGGAGTTGGCGTGTTTTATGAGTTGTGGCTTGAGATAATGTTGTTTTTACTGTAGTTTGAAATTACACATTATTGGAATTATGTTTATTTTAAATTTGCTATTTCGAAACAATCGCAAGAATCTCTCATTATTGCCTTTTTATATTCGTTCTGCCTGTGTATAACCGTACCTGCAGGCAGCGAATATGTGTTTACAAAAGACAGTTCGAATTGAAAGATTTATGAAAATCGTCGGCGGACGGTCATTTGGCTGTTAACGTTCGCTGATGCGTTTCGGACAGCGTGCTAAAACCTGATAATCCCTTACCCCAGTTTATGTTCAGGTATAGAAGGATATTGCATAGAGCAAGCAACGTGAGGGGAGGCACATGTTTGTTTTTTTCGTACGGACGTTCACCTAAGTAAGTGCGTTTCGCTAGAGCTTCCTGTATGCGGGTACGAAAAAGAATTTCAGAAATTTGCTTGAAATTTTGTGGGCTTCTGTAATAAAAACCGATGCACTCCAGTTGGTCAGATCTGCTCTATAGTAAAATTCTTAGCTTACCGTATGTTGTCCCTCGCAACTTGTAGGCTCGAGGATTTACTTGGCCCTCTTGAAATGTTTACAATATATGTGGCGCTTATGCGTCTGACACGGCGGTTCTGAAACGGTCGTATCTACCGGCGTGTCTCATAATCTTTCCGTGGTGGAAACCCAACAATTATTTTTCGTATCCCGAGGAACCCCTGTCATCAGTGTGGTTTTCGACGCAACAGGTCGACGATTTATCATATATTCTGCATTCGCAAAATACTTGAGAAAAAATGGGAGTACAATGAAGAAGTTCATCAGCTTTTTATAGATTTCAAGAAAGCTTATGATTCAGTTATGAGGGAGGTCTTATATAAGATTCTCATTGAGTTTGGTATCCCTAAGAAACTTGTAAGGTTAATAAAGATGAGTCTGGCTGAAACATATAGCAGAGTCCGGGTAGGCAAGAATGTGTCTGACAGGTTCCCTATTAGGAAAGGTCTGAAACAAGGAGACGCTCTATCACCACTGCTTTTCAACTTTGCTTAAGAGTACGCCATTAGGAGGGTTCAGGTAAACAAGGAGGGCTTGAAACTAAATGATACACATCAGCTTCTGGCTTATGCCGATGATGTTATTATACTGGGAGGAGGTATACATACTTTAAAGGAAAACGCAGAAGCTTTAGTAGCTGCTACTAGGGAGAATGGACTGGAAGTAAGTGCTGATAAAACTAAGTACATGGTCAT
>Ga0123352_10008948_pt1 | contig 15621 bp, 13 predicted proteins | sample TergutLab28metaG_FD_89700 | JGI IMG/M metagenome (GOLD analysis project Ga0123352, IMG submission 89700) | Labiotermes labralis P1 segment gut microbial communities from Petit-Saut dam, French Guiana - Lab288 P1 | ecosystem: Host-associated > Arthropoda: Insects > Digestive system > Gut ... | reverse complement strand
TGAAGCCAAAAAAGGTTGTGTCACCTGAAGTGTATCTCAAGGACGAAGGCAAGCAGTGTTGTGAGTGAGGCAATGAGTTTGAATACAACCTGCAAGAAATTCTGTAAAAATTCTAGGCATATATAAGTATATTTTACATGGATAGATTTCTTACAAAGAAGTCTCCCAAACCAAGTTCAGCCATAACAAAGTAAAGTGAAGTACACATATCCCTGTGCGTGCCATGAAGGGATATAAGGGAACAGAGGTATAGCTCCATTCAATCATTCATTCCATTGGCGTGTGCAGAATGTGACGATTCCTTGCTGTTCTCAGGGGCTTCTTCCATTCCTCTCTGTTATACAATTTTCCTGCCAACCTCCACCAACTATTCTTCCATCCTCTCTCACCTCATCTTGCCATCTATTTCTAGGTCTACCTCTCAATCTTGTCATTCCCAAATTCATATATAATACCCTTTTGGGAATTCTATTTCGTTCCATTCTCTGTACATGCCCAAACCAACGTAATCTATTTAACCTTATTGTCTCTATTACAGTAGGTTTCTTAACACTTGCATAAATTTCTTTATTGGTTAATATCCACCAATTTTCCTTTTCATTGTCATATACTGGGCCTATAATTCTTCTATACACTTTCCTTTCAAAAATGTTATAGCTCCACTCATTCTTAACATCAGCAATAGATGGAGATGAATGGTTAGCTGCATGCTCCAGCTGCTTTACCCCCTGGGGAAAAGGGTCACTGGTGCTGACTCAATGAGGGCGGCTGGGCCTGACAGCAGGTCTGGAAGCTTTGCAGGGGGAAACAAATTTTCTTGCCCCTGCCACAAATGGAACCACAACCTGTTGTACAGCCTTTATCCATAACTGGATGCCAAAAACAGATCTTCCTTCCCTAAAGAATCAACTGGTAACAACTGAAATAAAAACTCTGCAACAAGGAAGGATATGGAAATGCAACCCACACATGTGGTAAGATAAACTATCGACTGACAACTTCCCAGGCAAGTTTTACCATACCTCATCAACCTGAAATGTGTGAGATCAGGGTACACACAAACAGAACAAGACTTTTAATTAAATATGCTACCCAGCCCTTCTGACCGAGATCCTGCAGGTCTGCTTTGAGGTAAGTTAAGATCATTCTTACCATACACCTTAGCAAAAGTCTGCAAAAATGCCAACTGGACAATACAGTAACTCTGGTCTTAAAGTTTCGTGTAAAAAATGTTCACGTTTCATCCATCATGAATTCACGGCATGGATTCTGATGGCACTGCCATTCCAGTCTTCAACAAACTGAATTCACTCACAAAACTGTCAGTGTACGCAGGGTCTAAGTTCCTCACTGCTTGCATATAAATGTCACTCACTCTCTTTGCATCTCCTCCATTTTGCTCAAACTTGATATATTCCATCCACACATCTGCAAGAAATAACCACCACATTACAAAATCAGTCGTTTCATACATTATTCTTAGTACAGAATCTGTACCCCACCAACCTGAAACAGGGGGAAGTAAAAACTACATCCTTCTACTTAAATGGGTTTGAATTTCTGAATCACTTCTGGTACTGCATTTAGTACTCAGGACATCAGGAATGTATGGTGCTGAATGGCAATCACAATTCTTGTCTTGAATGTCAGAGATAATGCTTTCTACACTGAAGATGAAGACTGCATTTCTCCAAAATGTTGGTATCCACCTACTTCACTGCGTGATTTCATAACCTAGGTCACAATATGTCATAATTAAATGGGATGTCAATTCCAGCTCAACTGGTTACTGCATTATAAGGACAAGTCCCTGGGATGAAAAAGTTGACTAAATTCTTCTTTCTTGTCCTACCACATATTTCTGTTTACCTACTAATGTCTATAAGACAGCAATTTTTTTAATCCAGCAGTTTTAAGATCTTATGCACTACATGACTGTACTTATAAGGCATGCAACTGAATCATTAAGTGTCAATGCATTCAAATTACATGACCTCTGAATTGTCTAATATCTGCGTTTTATCTCTGTAAAAATGTATCTGGCTCACATAACTAAAGGTTACACATACAAAATGATTTCTTTGTAGCTTAACTCCACCCAGCAATGGCAATATACATATTTGTGTTAACAGAGCATTCTGAATTTCCAAATTACTAGAAAATAAGAAAAAAAACAACAGATGCCAAGGATCAACCAACATAACCAGTCAGCACATTTTCACAATCTCAGTTCCCAGTTTGGCTCACCTATGCCCAGTGTCTAGACTCAGCATCAGAACGTTACAAGGTTTTACCATTGTCTACATGTCTAGTCACCATACTAACTGCAGAGACCTGGGATGAAATACCAGGTGGTCCACAAGGGATCTGTACAGGACTAAGTGGCAATGGGGCAGTTTTTGACAAAGCACTTCATTTTTCCCCAGCCAATTATTATTCCACTAACACTCCACTCAAGTCTGTCATCAGGCCACAGTAACAAGGAAGTCCATTCCACCCAATCTCTACATCTAATTAAGGAAGTTTCTATATTGTTTAGTACAAATCCCTATTTTACAATCACTACAACATTTTAATTTATAACAATATTAACAAAAGCTCTCTATTGACTATGAAGTAATAAAAATTATATTAATGCACACACCTGATGCCAAATGGAATGTCCCTATAAAAATTTGTCTATATTTTGCTTCAAACCTTATCACATCAGAATTAAACTGGATAAACAAGTATATCAGTGATAGCTGATTAGAATGTCAAGTCCAGCAGATATCAATCATGATTAAGGTGATCAAGCCTGGTGTCAACATCAGCAGGTGATGAGCACTGTACTATATAAGATTTGGACCACATCTTGTATCCTATGTGACCAAAACAAATGAATAAAAAATATTCTTAAACCTACATCTTACCGGTATTACTACTGCCAAACTGATTGCAAGCCATTTCGTAACATCTGCGGACACGTTTCAGACTTGTATCAGGTTGAATACTTTCCAAAGCAGCCATCTTGGTATGCAATTCCAGGCACAGGGGAGGACGGATACTCAACAATTCATACATTTTTCTTGCTTCTACAATACCTATCCCAAATAAAAACACATACATAGCACAAAAGAGAGGACATGAATCCAGTACAATATGATGGGAACAGACATTAAAATAGAAAACACCCATACAACCAATCTAAATCAAACCACAAAAGTGGAGACAATGAACAATACAATAATACACATCAATGGTACCTGTATGAATACCCTACACAGGTACATATTATGCATTTATTTAAGCAGTTACTTAAAAAGAGAGAGAGAGAGAGAAATAGACAATACAAAATTTACACCAAACTTCAAACAGCCAGTTCTTACTATCCAATCACATCCTGCCGGATGCTATTTACGATGTTTGCATTTTAAATTGTACCAAAGTATATAAATTTAAAACAAGCAAATCCCTTGAATCAAAATTTTCAGTACTATGCAAAAGATCAGGCCAGGGCCCTGAAGGGTTCGTAGCACCATAGATGAATGGATGGATGTAAATAATTGTCCAAGCTAATGCACACAAGATGCAAGTTGAGTCTTTAATCTTACATCATTAACAACCCCATTTGTAAATTTCATGAACATTAATTATCATACCATATAGTTAATTAAGTTCTTTTCAGTTCATACAAGGTATTTCAAACAAGCTCTCATCTGAAGTATCCAGTATAGACAAGCCTTAATCTCATAAAACTAGTTAAGGGCTCTATGCACATATGTCAGACTCAATGCCACTCTTCTGTGTATACTGACAGCAGGCATCATTCTTCCAACCATGAACAAACCACTGATTATGCCAAACTTACAAAAGTGTTCAAAACTTAAAATACAAACTGTTCACACATCTGTATTTACAATTCAAGGTTTTTAAAGGTGTATGTCCTTTGAATGCTAAAGTGGCCCTTGTGATTAAGGAAACAAGCACCATGCCATGAAAATGTATAGAGGTGAAGGTACAGTTAAATTCTTTCTGAGCCTTCAGCACTAGTGGATGCAAATGGTTAGTTTTACCACCCTAGCCACTGTAGCGCACAACGAGTTGGAAAGGGGATGTAGGAGTAGCTATGGTCTAACTTGATTTCTAATCTAACAGTATTGAGGAAAAACATGAAGGACTTCAAAACCAGCACCTAACAAACAAAAGCAGTGCCATTACCCATCCAGTTGTGCTGTCCAACCTTATCTATCCCTAGTTTGACATTCTAACCCTATGGTTAACCCACCTTTAGTTGAAACCAGCCATTCTATGTACAAAGTTTTGAGAGGCACTGATATAGCAGGTCCTTGCACAACACCATCCTGGAACATTTGTTCAGCTTTATGCACGTCATTCGCCTGATAGTAACGCAGCAGTGTCTTCCAAAGGGGAAGAGCAGCCTCACTGCCGCTACCCAGTCGTGCTGTAGCATCCCGAAACACTGCCACACCAACACTCTCACTGTCACTTGACAGATGATGATAGAGGCGTTGCTGCCACAATTCAGCACTGGACGGTATATTTTCAGTGGCCATTTTAAGCACACCCTCCAACTTCTTGAACTTTCCTTGTGATTTCAACATATCCACCTAGAACATCACTTGTTTACTTACACAACACAAAATTCTGTGAATGGTTACGGAAAAATGGCTTACAAAATATCACAAAAAATAACTTGTTATATGTGGTATACTTTTAGCTTTTCTTCAAAGCAGATTCCATAGGCACGGTTTACAAATAAACAATTTTAAAGATAAATTAATAACCAAGAGAATAAGATGACACGACTTGTTTTAAGAATTAGGACAATCCCCAAGCAGGATCTGAACATGAAACTTAATGGCATATGAGAACAGGTAAACCGATCCAGATGGTAACAATAGGTTAGGAAAGGTGAGGTGCAGGACACTGAAAGAAACTGAGGGGCAATGCTCAGCAGACAGAGCTGCTATACGATCTGTATAAAGTGTACGTGTCCAAGCAAGGAGATTTTTACAATTTTTCACTGTACGTGTTGAACAATGTCCTAAGACATATCCAGAAATATTCTAAATATTTTTACAAAACCACCAATTGTGTTAATTATTAGACTCAGATCTTCATATGTCTTTTGAGTCAATGTTTTAACTACCACTTAAATTCTTACAATAAAACCAACTAGATGCACTAATTTCTCAGATTTATTTTTGGAATAAAACACTACATGTTTCAGACAGAGGAACCGTCTGAAACATGTAGAGTTTTATTCCAAAAATAAATCTGAGAAATTAGTGCATCTAGTAGGTTTTATTATAAGAATTTATCACGATGCACGGTCACCTGAACGTCAAATACCACTTAAGTGTTGCTTGGTGCATGAAAATAACACACACACTTACCCATAGGAGATAGTACTTCTCTTGCATACAGCCAGCATTGTGGGCACCCTTAAATGCATCTCTCAGAAGATTCTTCTTAAATTTGTGGAGGTCAGTTAGATCCTGATTCAGCTCTAACAACATCTCCAGATATAAAGACCACATTCTCTCTGTAGGCAGCTGCTTTAACACAGCCACGTATATGCCACAACACTGTCTGTAATATAAAGACAGGGGTCTGTTATGCAGTCTTGCAGGCTGATAGAAATGTTTCAGAGGAACAAGCTCCCTCCATATTTAGGGTTGACTAAATTACATTGAGGATGATGAGGAAGTGGAAGTGGGTCAGTTACACTGGTCAGTTTTGAAAAAGATGGCTGATCAGGACCACAGAAAGCAGAGAATGGATAATCTTGGTGCACAACTATTAGTTTTGTACAAGATCCTTACTTGATTCTCTGCTTCACGCAGCTCTTACTGTTCTCCCTGTCTTCACCTGATTCAACAGTGCCTTGTGGGGCAGTGTTAGGGCTACTCTCTTCCTGGAATGGAGTGTCTAGGCAGGAGAGTCCTTGAAGTTCACGGCGAGCCATGGTGTCCCATGTCAACTCATCATTTGAAAAAGTGTCTGTAAGGTATCTGGAACACAATCGGTACAATCATACAAGCATTAGTTTCCCACAAAAGTTATAAATCTGTGTTCAGCTTACACAAAAGTGACACAGATGGTGACATACAGAAAACTGTTATCCATTTTGAACTGGTTAATGATCACACTGACAACTATTTCTGATTAAAACAGAGGCAACATAACTTATTTAATACATAATGCAGTGACTATGTGGTCTGGCATACTGCAAAGCTATCATTATGCTAACTTCAATATTACAATGCATATTCAACCCAAAAACAATGCCTTTGGCATAAGCATAAGTGCATGCATACATATAAATGCAACATATTCCAGTCTTACGGGTTCAGGAATAGAACACAACACCGCTTCATGACCCCAGTGACTTAGGTTTATATGCATTGAGTGTGATATGTAGGAACAAGTCATATTCTAAGTTGAAACAAATAGCAGGAGACACATACTTCACCATCTTTAATTGGAGTTTCTTTGTGAAGTTGTATTCCTGAGCAATAGTGATTAATTCAATCAGGAAACAAACATCATGTATTTTCTTGATGGCCGATTCATAAATCACCCCAGCCAAGCGGCCCTCCAGCACCTAACCAGAAGTTAATAAAAACAATTAAGCAAATATCATTTGTCAACAGCCATTCCATATAGCCGAACAATTCACAGATTGAGTTTAAAATAATTTGTCTGAAATGCAAACATGTGAGAGCAGTAGTGGTAAATGTCTCCAGTGATGTATGACAAATTGAGACAACTACATTTACAACTACATTAGGACATTTTACTGTGGTCTTCTAGGACAGTGTTTCTCAACCACTTGGCCGCGGCCCTGTACTGGGCCCTGGCATCAATTATACCGGGCTGCGAGAGATTCTCCTGGAACTGATAACTATTTTAAATGTAATTTTATATTTATCAACATGCCACACCGTACACATAAGTGTACTAATACTCTTTATGATTATGCCATAATTAATTATTAATACTTGTTAGTTTAACGTATGAACTTAAAAAAAAAAATTGGAAAGGTACTGATGAGTATATCTGTTGGGACTGGGCCCTCGTCTTATGAAAAAAGAATTTACCGGGCCGCAGCCTCACGAAGGTCGAGAAACAGTGTTCTACGATGTACCACCATGCAGGTTGGCAGAAGGTGCCCTGCTGTCTTTTCCACATCTTACAGGCAAGGCAACTGTTGCGTTTGCTCCAGCACACTCTGACAGTACGAATACCATTGTTTTTAGACACCCTGCATTGTAGCCTTATGTCCATACACTGCCCTATCCACTCTGTTATGTACCTGGTCTGAAACCTCTCCTGTTTCTTGATGCTGACCATCCTTCTGTCCTGGTAGATGGTGGGCTTCTTTATCTGACAGGGCAGTGGCATAGCTGTCCTCACCTACTGCATTCTTATATTTTGTCTCCTTTTCATGCCGCTGCTGCCGCTTCATGGCAGCATACTGCAGTTCCAATCGAAATGCCTGTAGCAAGAAAGGTTAGACAAGCGATACATAACAAGCATATCTGACAGTTTCTGTAGCCCAGAATTTATATCAGGATGCAGAGGATCTCAGTGCAGCCACTCCTGAAATGTATACATTTAATTCTCTACACTCAAGAAGTCATTCTCATACTATACACAGCACCACTACTGTGCATTCAGACACCACCGAGATGATGCGGTGTGCACAATAAAGCTACCGTCTCACTTCACACAATATTAACCTTCAGTGGCCACAGATTGCATTATTATATCTGCTCAGATGCAAACTCCAGTTAGCCAAGCATTAGATTTCCAGAGTACTTGCCTTCCATGACAGGGGGTGGAATACGCTTATAAAATCACCATCCTGTGTGTGTGTGTGTGGATGACCAGTTTTCATATAACACTATAAACATTATGTCACTGGAATTCCCCCCAACACCATAACACTTATTAGGCTACAGTCACTAATAACAACATTGCAGACAAACAAAATATTAGGTGGGAAGTAACATTGTGAGTTCCAGTCAAGAAAAGCCCTTCATTTAGGGAAAACCCAAACAAACACCTTTGCTAGGATACAGGATAAACCTGTATACACAATTCTTGTAAAGTCAAACTGCATAAAGAGCAGGGAAATAGAGTGAGCACATATAACCATGTTTTATCAATCAATTAGTCTAAAAAGATAAAAATTCAATGATCAGGGGTCACTTTCACAAACACAATGCCTAATAAAACTTGTTGCCAATCCCAGTGGCTGTGCGGTCTAAGGTGTGGGTATGAGACTGCTCACTTGCTGGGACTGTGGGTTCAAATCCTGCCAAGGACATGGAAGTCTTTCTCTTGTGAGTGTTGTGTGTTGTCTGACAAAGGTCTCTGCGTTGGGCTGATCACTTGTCCCAATGAGTCCTACCGAATGTGGTTTGCCTGAGTGTGATCCCGATACCTCAATGAGGAGGCCTAGACCCACTAGGGATGATGAATGATGGAGAGCAGGGGGGGGGGGATATATATATAAAAATAACTCAAATTTTTACAATTAACATTTTTATTATTGCTGCCTGGAATTGTTGGAAAATTATCTTAACAAGATGTAACACCCTAAATTATGAAACAGCTGAGTTACATAAAAAATAAACTTCTAATCCCTTACCTCAGCATACAGAACTTTGGATTCAGGATGAAAGCGTAGACCACGCAGTAGAAATTGACGAGCATTTTCAACTGACTGACTTTCTTCAAATTCCCACTTGGCAGCAAAGCACCACAAGTTTGGTTTGTCACTATGCACCTGCAGCATCTGCACTAATGTGCGACTCACACAGCTGTGGAAGCGCTGACAATGAATATGTACGTAAATATTAATTTTCAATTGCATATGTAAATCAAGTACCACGTATTAATATGGGAGAGAAAACATTAAACAATAAAAAGCAGAACAAAAGAATATTCAAGTCTTTTGAGATGTTACACTGTGTTAATAAGTAAATAGCTCCCAACATTTTGAATGATCAAAGTGCTGCAACTTCATGGGCAGGCAATCCAACTGCCGGACCATGACGATTGCTAAAAACACTGGAACACACCCAATCAAAACAGCATAATATCCCCAGAGACTTGAATCTTCATACACAGTCTTCTGATTGTATCTGCATCTGTATCAGACACTTACCATCTGCTTACAAAACTTAATGTAAGACATCCATAGTTTCACATCCTCTTTGAATCTCTGGATAGCCTGTTTGAAAAGCCTGTTCACTCGATTTGTTATTATGAATTCAATATCAGCCTTCTTCTGAGTTATACCCTTTTTCTGAAAATAAAATGAAGATAAAACAAACCTTCAGTAACTACAAACACACAAGAGATGTTTAAGGGTCACTCAACACGAAACAATATAACACTCATATAACCTCTGCAGAGTTTAACAACACTGCTCAATTTTTAATATAAGAAGATAATATAATAAAACGGATCTTCAAGAAATAGTCTGGGAAAATGTGGACTGGATTCTTCTGGTCCTGGACAGTAATCAAAGACAGTCTCTGGAGGACACGGTAATGAACCTCTGGGTTAAAAAAATGTAGATTTCTTGGCTAGATGAGAAACTATTAACTTTTCAAGAAGCATTCCCCTCTACAGAGCTCTTGAAACTTCTTCTTCTTCTACACTACAAATCTGGTACAGTATTGGCTTTCTCAACAATATCCTTCCATTTAAGGCAATCCTGGACTTGTTCTGCCCATTTTATAAGTTTCATCTTTCTCAGGTAATTCCTGACGTCATCTTCCCACCTGGGATTAGGTCTTCCCACTGGTCTCCATGTAGCTGGTTTCCATTTGTATATTTTCCTTAACTTTCCTTCAGGTATTCTATTTATGTGTCCAAATCAACTTAATCTTTGGGCTTTAACATAATTTATTATGTTCCAATGATTAATTAACTCATCCAATTCCTTGTTTGTATGAATTCTCCAAATACCATTATCCTTTTTAGTTGACCCAAATATTTTTCTTAGCATTTTCCTCTCAAATACTGACAGTCTCTGTAAAATACTTTCTTTAAGGACCCATGTTTCGCAACCATGAACTACAATTGGTCTAATTGCTGACCAATATAACTTTAGTTTGGATTTCCTGGACATCAATTTGCTTTTAAAAAGAGCTTTATTTGCATAGAATGCTGGAGTTCTTGAAACACTGTTAAGAATAGACTTACACTAAACTCAGTAACTAAATAACTCTATAACCAACCAAACAATGTATTATCATTTGCTGGTCCATTGCCACTCTTGTCCAACTGTGTCCTATACTCCCACTAAATATAACATATACTTTGCTGACTGACTCAGCTGCTATTGTTTTTAACACACTGATCTACAGACACCCTTTATATTCCAAGTAACAATGTCTATTTTAAGTACCTAAGTAATCTATGTAACTCCTATTAACTTTCCTGTTTACTGCTATGTAACTGCTGAATAGAAACACCTAATACTAAATTACAACTACTGTTTAAATAAACCTACCTCTCTGCGCAGTCTTAATAGTTTAAGAAGATCCATTTCATATTGTATGTATCTAAGGTAGTCTTCTTTGCATTTTGTACGCCGTTGAATCTTGTACTCAAATTCCTTTCTCTTCTTTACAATGGTTCTAAACAGAGAAATATGAATAAAAGCAAGGAAGAAATAACTCACGCACAGCAAAATAATACAACCTCGTCTGCTTGCATAATGCACTACAGAAAGCTCCCTGTAGGGACCTCAATTCAAACTACTCTATTAGACACCCATCAACACTTAATCGCTTATTACTGGCAGATATGACCCATCACGAAGACGTTCTTTAGTGCAAATTCACACTTCACAGAACTTTCTGCTCCCTTTTGCTGAAAATCTTTTTCTTTCACGTGTGGTCCTTATACATACGCTATATCGGACAGTTACAACGTAAGTACAACCCACTAAACACAACATACCTATATATAATGGGCCATTTTCGTCACCCAACATGAAGTATCGAACGAGTTGGAAAGTAATACTGCCACACAAACTTAACACGAAGGAACATAACCTTAGAAAACGTATCCAGCCACTTCCTAACTGCCCAAAGTTCCTGCATACAGCGCAATATGCAGTATCGCGACACCTGTATTGACTGGATGTAAATTGGAATGAATTCGTACCTTATTTCACGCTTTTCGAACAGACGAATATTCTGTAACTGCTCCAATTCTGGTATCATTCCTTCCGCACGATACTCCACAAACTCCGCCATGGCGATGTATTATTGTTATATGTCGTAAAAGTCCAATCAGTAACCGTTATTTAACAGACCTCTGAATCCGCGCTTGTTGTTCAGACTTAAAAAGTACAAAACACCTCAGAACTATACGAAAGACATCCGCTCCAACCGCTAAGAAACCCTATTCCACGCTTACACATTTCAACCACCTACCATTACGGAGTACTACCACGGTTTATAGTTGCTGCCAGTTATGCAACGTACAAAACTAAAAGTGTCCTTCCGGAGCTGTCTAGTTAAGGTATTCGCTGTCCTGGGACGTTGCGAACAGGTGGTGGGGAACCCTTACCAATGTGTGCTGCGTTGACATCCTAGACGACCCGTGGGTTTACCAGCATAGGGGAGGAAGCCTTAAGCCACGAAAGGTTGGTGGTGGTGTCTCACCACTGGACGCTGAGTAACGTATCTCCCCATGACAAATACCAACATACGCCTTACAACATCCATGAAAAATGAACACACAAAAAGTTTTGAAGCACGTTGACAAACGCAACACATTACACATGTGTAATAAATCTACAATATGTGTTCTACAATGTGACAGCACATGAAACTCGAAGGTATTTTATCGTGTTCATTATAACACCATTGTTCCGCGACCTAAAGCAGACGAACCTAGGCAAGAACTGCCCACACTCTTTAACGAGGCCTTAGGGCGTTGATGATCTGTGCTCGAAGTTGTCTCGTGTCACTTTTTCCTACCAGACCTGTGTATGCATTTGTCTTTCTTCGCATGCATTCTACATTCCATCCCTCTTGTCCTTCTTAGTTTGATCACCTTGTACTAAGTGCTGTCCTTCCAAATGGCCACTGTTGTTAACGGAGTCATCACCATTTGGTTAAATTAATGTTAGGTTAGGTGGTGCTGCATTAATTTAGCATACTTCGGTAATATCTGATTATGAGCAAAAGTTGAGGTAAACCAAGAATATCTTTGTATGACCTGTTAGTGAACTGCCCACCTTTAAGCAAGAAATGGCAATAATAAATGTGCTGACTAAAACACGTGTAGTCTGTGTTGCAGAGTTGTGGAAGTTCTGGAAAATGAGCACAAAAAGAAAACAAGATGAAGATTCAAAAACTGTAAAGAAACCTGCAAGTCATTGGGCAATGGGTCTTTTGATGTCTATGAAGGACCCTGAACTCTTCATTAAGGATGATGATAGAGTGGTCATTATAAAGGATAAGTTTCCAAAGGTAACACAGATGCAGGGGTTGCAAGGTAGACTGTAAGACTGAGGTGCATGCCAAAGGGTTGTATACACAAAAGTAATATTTTATTGGAATATATGAAGACTACATTTAACATTTTTTCTTCTGGGATGTTGACTAAAAACTGGTTTCTGTCTCCTTGCACTCAGTAAAAGAGTATGTGCTTGTCGACTGCTGATTGATGTACCATTTTCTAAATGGGCCATTGTTATTTTACAACCAACAACAAAGTCACAAAAAAAATTCAACTTTAAACTACATACTTTTATGCATGACTTTTGGTACAGTGTTAATTGTTGATTCACATCTAGAGTCACTGTAGTTATGAAAGAGCCCTTGACACTGGTGGATCAGTAACATGCCTTATACCATCTCCTACCCGAATGTGGGAAATAAGTGAACAACCAAGCAATGCAAGCCCATACTTCTGCAGGAAATACATGCTACCAACCATTGGAACAGCATTGTTATATATACAAGATACTGTACTGCAATTACAATGACTTCACTACTCCAACACCCAACATAATATTACAATGTTGTGATGGAAAGTGAAGTTAGGTTGCTTGGGACTTTTTTGGCCCCATATAATTGTGAAACTGTAGAATGCAAAATGTATAGCAGTAAATCATAAAATTCTTGTTATGGCATTTGAAGTAAATATTTCATTGGTAGCAATATTAAGCTCTGAAAGACATATCAGGTGCAAATTTCTGACAGTTCAAAGGCTGTGACAAGTTGATAGTGATTTACCAGTTCAGTTTCAGTTATTCAGAGATTGAGCTATTAAGCGACGGAAAGAAAACAGTTTGAAGGTCAGAACATTTCTAAATGTTGCTGAAATATTTTGACACTTTCATTCATTGATTTGCCACTATTATTTAGTGGGACAGAAGGAAATTTTATAGGTGTGTTTTGAAATGAACCCTTTCAGATTTTCATCATAATACTTTCTTCATTTGTTAAACAGGCCCAATATCATTTCCTGGTTTTACCGAAAGAAGATATATCAAGTTTGATCAAAGTCACCAAGGAGCATCTGCAGGTTTTGAAGCACATGGATAAAGTGGGTCAAGAGATAGCAGAAAGTTATTCCAATTCAGTGTTTAAGTAAGAAATCAGTTTAGGTTGCTTAGATTCTATTATGTGATACTGAAATATTAAAGTGTAGTAAGTAGAATTTATGGATTCCTGGATTATTAACACACTTCAGTACTTCAAATGGTAAGGGGTGAAATTTTCTGCATCTGTCCAGATGGGACCTGGGGTCCACCTAGCCTCCTATTGATTGATTGATTTACGATTGGGTTTGAGATATTTCGGTCCTGATGGACCTAGGCCTTAATAAAGCCTCCTATACAATAGGCAATAGGTCATTCCTGGGGGGTAAAGTGGTGGGGGTGTGGCATTGACCACCTTCCCCCATCTAGTGCTGAGGTTAAAGAAAGAGTAGAGCCATACCTCTAACTCCTGTGTGCCTTCACTGCAGGTTATAGGGTAAATTGCTAAGTACTTCAGAAGGCAGGAGTCAGAGTATTGGACTAGCTGCTTGACCTATCACTTTGCATGCGGCCAGGCTTCAGTGAAATCCAAGTGTTCATAGTCTTTACTGTGTGAAATTTTTTGTTCAAGGTTAGGTTATCATGCAGAACCAAGTATGAGCCGCCTACATCTTCATGTAATCAGTGATGACTTCAATTCTACTTGTCTTAAAACCAAGAAGCACTGGAATACATTCACCACAGATTTCTTTTTGCCATCATCCAGTAAGTTCAGCACAAGTAACAGCCATAGTATAAATAGCAAATTTGTCTAGATTACATAACTTGTTTGGGTATTTGTTAAATACAGGGTTATTCAAAATGATTGTGGGGGTTTTAACAACTTGTCATACACAACACACTTGAGATAGGAGTATGTATTTTTTTTATTTAATAGAACAACATTCCAAGTTTTTGTTACATACCTTACAGGTGCTCTATATATGCACCCTTTGTGATTCTATAAACATAAGCACGATAATTGAGTTTGTTCCAAACTGTTTGTGGCATGTCAGCGGTGATTATCGATTATCATGTTGATGTTTGTAGAATCACAAAGGGTGCACATATAGAGTACCTGTAAGGTATGTAACAAAAACTTGGGAGTGTTGTTCTATTAAATAAAAAAATGTGTATACTCCTATCTCAAATGTATTGTGTGTGACAAATTGTTAAAACCCCGACAATCATTTCGAATAACCCTGTATTTGTAAATAACAGTAACTACATATAATTATTGAAGCAGGAGAGATTTCAGGCAATTCCAGGGCACCCAGTTAGTTTAATTTATTTTTGGTCACCAAGTTTTATGGAGTAATATTCTGCAATTTTGTGTAAAGATATATAATTTCTGGCAGATGGTCTGGGTGGGCCTCAGCATCAGGCTGGGTGCTTCTGAGAATGGAAAATCTCTTGGTGTCAGGTGTTGAGCTTGTAGCACCGTAATGACTGAGCTCCCATTGCTCCCGAGTTGATTTTTGTATGATGAATTTTCTGCTTATTGGAACTAACAATGATTATTTGTTACAATTCATTTGTTATTTGTAGTCTGTTTTTGATTTTATGTGCTCCACCATTCTGTAGAGCCAAGGTACTGTACTATGTTCATTCATTCCATTGGTATGTGCAGAATGCGACGATTCCTTGCCATTCTCAGGATCTTCTTTCATTCCTGTCTGTTATGTACTTTTTCCTGCCACCCTTCTCTGCCAACTATTCTTCCATCCTCTCTCACCTCATCCTGCCATCTATTTCTTGGTCTACCTCTCAATCTTGTTGTTCCTAAATTCATATATAATACCCTTTTGGGAATGCTATTTTCTTCCATTCTTTGTACATGCCCAAACCAACATAATCTATTTAACCTTACTGTCTCTATTATACAGCGTGTCCCACTCTCTACCGAACCCAGTATTTCTTTAATAATTCTGACACCAATGAAGATATTGCAACGAAATTTGAACAGGAGTGCATTCGTTGTGTGAGAAATGAAGAGGAATGTGTCTGTAGTCCGCTTCAAATTTCGTTGCAATATCCTCATTAGTGGTAAAATT
>Ga0123352_10008946_pt1 | contig 15624 bp, 9 predicted proteins | sample TergutLab28metaG_FD_89700 | JGI IMG/M metagenome (GOLD analysis project Ga0123352, IMG submission 89700) | Labiotermes labralis P1 segment gut microbial communities from Petit-Saut dam, French Guiana - Lab288 P1 | ecosystem: Host-associated > Arthropoda: Insects > Digestive system > Gut ... | reverse complement strand
CCTTCGATTGAATAGAGGGCACCTGTTGGGTTGAATGGTGCGGTGTTTGTGACGACACCACAAGGATAGCAGTATTGGGTTGCTATTTGACCGTTTTCAATTAGTTTTTTGAAGTGGTCGTCATTGCAGACAAACTTGCCTTCTCCGTTTGATTTCGGGACGGCGAAAACATCACCTACTTTCACATTTCTTAACCATGGTGAAAGGTTTGAGGCAACTTTAATATATGACACGGTTGTCACATGACGAGAAATATTATTATAGGTCAAGGTTGGCGAATCATCGTCCATTGGCTTAATATGACCATATGGTAATAAGCCCATTTTAACTAAGGCTTGAAAACCGTTGCAAATTCCGATTGCAAGTCCGTCTCTTTTGTAGAGAAGGTTGTGAACTTCTTCGGAAATGCGTGGATTTAGAAATGTTGTTGCGATAAATTTTCCGCTGCCATCAGGTTCGTCTCCGCCCGAAAATCCTCCGGGGAATGCAATGATTTGGCTGTTTTTAATGCGTTTTGTAATTTCTGCGACAGACTCTTCAATATCCTTTTTTGAACGATTTTTGACAACAAAAATATCAACTTCCGCTCCGGCTTCTAAAAACGGGCGTGCGGTGTCGTATTCACAATTTGTTCCCGGAAAACATGGAATGAACACTTTTGGAGATTTTGTTTTAAATTTTTTCTTTGGAGTGATTATTTTTTTAGTATTGAATTCCAATGGCTTAACTTCGCCGGTGTTTGGAACAGTTTGAGGAAAAATATTTTCAAATGTTCCGTTAAATGCTTTTAATGCGTCCTCTAATGAGAGTTTTTCATTTCCGAATATGAATTCTTTTTCTTCTGTTGTTTCGCCGATAAACTCTAGGTCATAGCCGATAAAGTCTTCTTCATCGTCTATTGCGATTAAAATATCACCGAGTTGCGGAGAAAATAGGTCTGGTTTAGTGCCAGCAAATTTGAAGCCCAGTTCTTCTCCAAAGCATGATTTTGCGATTGCTGACACTGCTCCGCCGCTTTCAACCATAGTTGCAAATTTGACATGACCTCTTTTAATTTCGCCATGCAAGAGATTCAAAAAGTCTTTTAAATTTTCAAAATCTACAACACCAAATTTGTCTTTTTTGAGGGCATAGCGATAAACTCTTTGTCCGCTTTTTTTCAAAACATTTGAAATAATTTCTTCTGCATTTGCAATTCCCAGTGCGAATGAAATCAAAGTCGGAGGAACATTCAATTTTTCAAATGTTCCGCTCATGCTGTCTTTTCCGCCGATTGCACCGAGTTCTAGTTGAAGTTGGGCGTAGAGTGCGCCAAGAAGTGCCGAAAGAGGTTTGCCCCATTTTTTCTCATCATTGCCAAGTCTTTCAAAATATTCTTGGAAAGTGAGGCGGATTGACGAGAGCGGCGCTCCTGTCAAAACTACTTTAATGACCGATAGAATCACTGAATACATCGCACCGATATATGGCGATTGTTCCATTAAATATGGGTCAAAGCCCCAACTTGCGACAGTTGCTGTGTTTGTTTTTCCTTTTGCTAAAGGAAGTAGCGCCGCCATTGCAATAGCGGGAGTGTTTTGAGTTTTGCCTCCGAATGGGACGAGAACTGAGCCTGCTCCGATTGTCGAGTCAAACATTTCAATCATGCCTTTTCTTGATGCTGTGTTGGGTGATGAGAGTAATGTTTTTAATGCATTTGAATAGTTTTTTTTCTTGAAATAACTGCTAATCTCATCACGCATAGTGCTAAAATATATCGGAGGAACATCTTCAATTCTTGCTTGGGTTACTTGTCTTGCTCCGTTTGAGTCAAGAAATTTTCTCGGGATGTCAACTATCATTTTTCCGGAGTGAAACATTCTAAGAGTGTTAGTGTCAGTGACGGTTGCGACATGAGTTGCGTCAAGATTTTCTTCGTCTGCTAATTTTTTTAAAGTGTCAGCATCATTTTTTGAAATAACGACCGCCATTCTTTCTTGGCTCTCGCTTGTTGCAATTTCGGTCGCACTAAGTCCTGAGTATTTTTTCGGAACATTGTCTAAGAATATGTCTAAGCCGTCTGCTAACTCGCCGATCGCAACACAAACTCCACCTGCCCCGAAGTCATTACATTTTTTGATTAGTTTTTGAACGGATGGATTTCTAAAAAGTCTTTGAATTTTTCTCTCAACTATCGGGTTTCCTTTTTGGACTTCCGCTCCGCATGTTGAAAGGCTGTCAGCGGTGTGGGATTTTGATGAGCCTGTTGCCCCTCCGCAGCCGTCTCTTCCTGTTTCACCGCCAATTAACATGATGACATCACCTGTTTCGGGCTTTAACCTTTTGACATTTTCCGCTTTTGCTGCCGCAACAACAAAGCCGCATTCCAATCGTTTTGCTAAATACCCGCTATGATAGACTTCGTCAACAATACCTGTCGCAAGTCCGATTTGATTGCCATAGGACGAGAAGCCTTCCGCTGCTTTTTGTGAAATTACTCTTTGAGGAAGTTTCCCTTTTATGGTTTTTTCAAATGATGAGTTGATGTCAGCAGCACCCGAAATTCGCATTGCTTGATAGACATATGCACGACCTGAGAGCGGATCACGAATTGCCCCCCCTAAACATGTTGCCGCTCCGCCAAAAGGTTCAATCTCCGTTGGATGGTTGTGGGTTTCGTTTTTGAACATGACTAGAAAATCTTCTTCCTCATCATCAACTAAGGCTTTGACTTTGATTGAGCAAGCGTTTATTTCGTCGCTTTCTTCAACATTGTTTAAGATGCCCTCCCTTTTAAGTTCTCTTGCCCCCATAGTCGCAATGTCCATTAGGCATGGAAATTTGTCTATTTTTCCTTCATGATGTTTGTTGAAAAGTCGGATATATTCGTTGTAGGTTTCTTGAATTTGTGGAATTTTTGATTTTATCACAACCTTTTCAAGATGAGTTAAAAAGGTGGTGTGACGGCAGTGGTCTGACCAATAAGTGTCTATAATTTTCATCTCGGTGTCAGTTGGATTGCGTCTTTGAGCACGATAATGCGCTTGAATGAATTTTAAGTCATTTAATGTCAAGGCTGAACCGCTGTCAATATGATATTGTTTTAGTTGCTCGGTTGAAAAATCAATAAAATTCTCAATCATATAAACAGGTTGAGGCTGGGGCACTTTTAACTCAAGTGTGTCAGGCATAGAATGCTGAGCAAGCCTCATTTCAACAGGGTTGATAAGGTGTTTTTTTATTCTCTCGAGTTCTTCCTCGTTTGCTCCTTGCACTGCATAAATCGTAGCACAACGCACTATCGGCCGTTCTTTCATGGAAAGTAGTTGAACACATTGCTCTGCACTATCTGCTCGTTGATCATACTGCCCCGGCAAATATTCAATACCAAAAATTGAGTAGGAAGGAATCTCGAGTTCATTTGATTCAATGACGGTGTCAACAGGAGGTTCCGAAAAAATGCTCGTTAATGCTTTTGAATAAGTTTCCTCATCAATTCCTTGAACATCGTAACGCAAAAACACTCTGACATCGGAAAGAGTTAGGTTAAGAAGTGAATTCAATTCACTTTTAAGTTTTTTTGATTTTTGATTAAAGTTTTCTTTCTTTTCAACAAATATTCTTTTAATGTTATTCATGATTTTTTCCTAGTAGTTGGTTTTTTTTCAGGCGGGCGGCAGAATGCCGCCCCTACATTTTTTTGTTGTTTTTTGCTCGGGCTCGCAATGCTCACCCCTACATTGGTTTGTCGTTATGAAAATTGTAGGGGCGGGCATTGACCGCCCGTTGTTTGGTTTTGTTATGTTATCGTGATAATTTTTTAACATTATTCGGGCAGTCAGTGCCCGCCCCTACAGTATTTTTATTCCATTTGAAAAGCGAAAACATAAATTGTAGGGGCGGCAATCTGCCGCCCGCAACTTATTTTGTGACGCTGTGGGTGCCGTCCCCTACAATTTCGCTATGTCGGTGCGGAGATGCTTGTTTTTAAATTTTACTTTCTTTGCGATTTTATAGGCTTTTTTTCTGGCATCTTCAATGGTTTTTCCTAGGGCGGAAATGTTGATGACACGACCGCCATTGGTTACTAGTTGATTATTAATCATAGCAGTTCCTGCATGAAAGATGGTGACACCTTCGGGTAGTTTGTCGGGCAAAGTTATCGGGATATGTTTTTCGTATTTTTCAGGATAGCCTCCTGATGCCAAAACTACTGTTACGCATTTTTCTTCTTTAAATCTAAGGTCGATTTCGTTTAATCTCTCATCTATTACTGCTTCAAAAACTTCCATTAAGTCGTTTTCCAGTCTTGGCAAAACACTTTGGGTTTCGGGGTCTCCGAATCGTGCGTTGTATTCAAGGACTTTAACATTGTCTCCGTTTATCATAAAACCAAAGAAAATTACCCCTTTGAATTTAATGCCTTCGCTGTTTAAAGCGTCTACGGTCTTTTTTAATATATGGTCATATGCGAATTCTTCGTGTTTTGGAAGGTATTTGTCGTTAGGTGAATATGTGCCCATACCTCCGGTGTTTAGACCAATGTCATTGTCATGTGCCCTTTTGTAGTCTCTTGCGGACGCCATCGGAAGAATAGTTTTTCCGTCACAAAACGCAAGAACGCTCACTTCAAAGCCTTTTAGGAACTCTTCAATAACAACATTTTGTCCGGCCTCGCCGAATGCTTTGTCAAGCATGATTTGTTTTAAGCCTTGTTCTGCTTCTTCAAAGTTTTCACAGATTAGAACACCTTTCCCTAAGGCTAATCCGTCTGCTTTTATGACAAGCGGATATGTTTTTTGTCCTTTTACAAACTCAATCGCCATTGAGTAGTCTGAAAATGTTTCATAGTTTGCTGTCGGAATATCATATTTTTGCATCAAGTTTTTTGAAAAAACTTTTGATGCTTCAAGTTGTGATGCCGCTTTTGTTGGGCCAAAAACACGAAAACCCTCTGCCTCGAGTTTATCGACTAAGCCGAGTGATAGAGGATCATCGGGACCTACGACCGTCATGTAGATATCGGGATGATTTTTTAGAAATTCCAAAATTGCAGAAATATCCGTTGCTGTGATATTCACGCATTCTGCCAACTCAGCAATCCCGGCATTACCTGGAGCGCAATATATTTTTCCGACATGAGGGCTTTTAGCAAGTTTCCAAATGATTGCGTGTTCTCTGCCACCGCCGCCGATGATTAGTAGGTTCTTTCTTTCCATTTGAACTCCTTTTAAATCAGCGCATAATGCACAACGCACAACGCACAACGAAGGATAGAATTTGTTTAAAATATTTCTAACAATCGTTATGCGTTATGCATTATGAGTTGTGCGTTAAAAATTTAGTGTTTAAAATGCCTCATCCCAGTCATCACCATTACAATTCCCGCTTCATCACATGCCTTTATGCTGTCTTCGTCTTTGACTGAACCGCCCGGCTGAATGATGGCTTTTATCCCATAGTTTTTGGCTAATGCTATGATGTCGGCAAACGGAAAGAAGCCGTCTGAGGCGAGATATGCCCCTTTAGCGTTCATCCCTGCTTGCTCTAGTGCGTTTTTGGCGGCTGACACTCTGTTTGTTTGTCCGCCGTTTGTGCCGATTGTGGTAAAGTCTTTTGTTATTGCTATCGCATTTGATTTTAGGTGTTTGACGACTTTAAAACCAAATTCAAGTTGCTTTAAATCTTCTTTGTTCGCCTTTAACTTTGTCACGCATACTAAAGAGTTTTTGTCAAATAAATCGCTATCTCTTTTTTGGACAAGCATTGAGCCGTGAAGAATTTTGATGTCACATAAAGTTTGCTTTCCGCCGTCTAGTTCCGAGAGTTTCAAAACTCTTAAATTTGGTTTTGTTTTCAAAACTTCAAGTGCATTTTTGTCATAGTCGGGGGCGATGATAACTTCTAAAAATGTTTTGACCATTTCTTTTGCACACTTTTCATTAACGGTTTTGTTAAAAGCGATAATGCCTCCGAATATGCTGACCGGGTCGGCATCGTGTGCATATTTAAAGGCTTCAAATGAATCTTTGCCGAGTGCTACTCCGCATGGAGTTGCATGTTTTACTGCGACACAAGCACACTCATCAAACTCTAAGACTGTATCTATTGCTCCTTGAGCATCGTTTAGGTTATTGAATGACAACTCCTTTCCGTTTAGTATCTGTGCTTTTGACAAAGATAGTTTTAAGTTGGGAATAGTTTCTTCATAATACGCTGCCGATTGATGCGGGTTCTCACCATACCTTAAGTCTTGCTTTTTTTCAAATGCGAGCGTTAAAAAATCGGGACTTTTAATGCCAATTTCTTTTGAAAGATAGTTTGCTATTATCGTGTCGTATGATGCCGTGTGTTGATAAGTTTTGAACATCAACATTTTTCTGTATTCAATGTCAACATTTCCTTTTTGCTGTTTTTCAAGTATTATTCCATAGTCATTCGGGTCACAAACAACAATGACATCCAAAAAGTTTTTTGCGGCACTTCTCAGCATACAAGGTCCGCCTATGTCGATGTTTTCAACAGCGTCAAGAAAGGTTGTCCCCTCTTTTTCAATAGTTGCTCTAAATGGATAAAGATTCACACAAACAATGTCAATGGTGTTGACTTCTAAATCCTCTAACTGCTTCATGTGGTCTTTGTTTCCTCTCACCGCTAAAATTCCGGCATGAACTTTAGGATTGAGTGTTTTCACTCTTCCGTCAAGGCACTCGGGGAACTTAGTTATGTCAGACACACTAAGAACAGATATTCCGTTTTCTTTGAGGATTTTCGCCGTTCCTCCTGTTGAAATAATTTCATATCCTAACTTCTCAAGTCCTTTTGCGAACTCAACGATGCCGGATTTATCACTAACTGATAATAACACTCTTTTTTTCATACGACATAATTATATCACAACAAAAAAAAATCGTCAACGAAAAACAGTTGACTAAAAAACAAAATTATTATATAGTGTGGTTATGTTTAAACTAAAGAAATTTAAAATTGCGTTGGCGGTTCTTCTCGCCGCTATTATGTTAATGAGTGTTATTGTTCTCTCCGGATGTGATGAGGAGGAAGAATATCAACTTTGGGTGCCTCAAAATTTTGAGATTGACACAAATCTTATTGCCTCTTGGACTTCAGCGGCTACTATTGGCGGTCATGAAATTGAAATAAGACAAGGCGAAGAAGTTATTGCAAGTCGTCTTGTTTTGCAAGGCGGCAGTTTTTCTCTCATGTCATTAAGACTTCCCTTAGGAGTTTATTATGCCACTGTTCGAGCAATTGGCGGAGAAAGGGACGGCAATGTTTATTTAGATAGTTCGTTTTTCTTGCCACTTAGGGCATTTGTTATAACAGAAGTTTGGTGTGATTATTATGATGAACCATGCGAATGTGAACCATGCTGCCCTGAAGAGGATTGTGATTGTGATAAAGAAAATATAAATATCTCATGTTGCGTGTGATGCACATTAAAAAAATGATTGTCTAAATAATTTGGACAATCATTTTTTATTTTCATTAGCGCAATCAACAAATCCGTCGAATATGGTTATTTGCAATCAAGCCAACTGTTTCCTGATTTGACATCTACTTCTAGAGGTACTTTTAGTTTTATTGCCGACTCCATTTTTTCTTTTAGTATTTTTTTCACTTCATCAACTTCATTGATGTCAGTGTCTACTATTAGTTCGTCATGGACTTGGAGTATTAACTTTGATTTGAAACCTTTCAGTGCTGTTGCAACTTCAATCATTGCTATTTTGATAATATCAGCGGCTGACGCCTGAAGAGGCATGTTTTTTGCGGCTCTTTCAGCAAAAGAGCGGATTGAAAAGTTTGTTGATTTTAAATCAGGCAACGCTCTGGTTCTGTTCAAAAGCGATGAGGCATAGCCTTTTTCTTTTGCTTTTTCAACACTTTCTTCAAGATATTTTTTGATTGACGGAAATTTTTCAAAGTATTTTGAGATATATTCCTTTGCTTTATACGGCGGAATTCCAAGTTGCTCACTAAGCCCAAAATCGCTAATGCCATAGATTATTCCAAAGTTTACTGCTTTTGCACTGTTTCGCTGCTCGTTTGTTAGTTTTTCCAAATCAACCCCAAAAACTTCGCTTGCGGTTATTGCATGAATGTCTTTTCCTTCTTCATAGGCTTTTATCAGTGTTTCATCGTCTGAAAAATGGGCAAGCAGTCTTAACTCGATTTGGGAATAGTCCGCACTTACTAAAATATTTCCCTCACTTGCGATGAATGCACCTCTTAGCATTCTTCCTTCTTCTTCACGCACGGGAATGTTTTGCAAGTTTGGTTCAACTGATGATAGGCGTCCTGTTGAAGTCAAGGTTTGTTTAAACTCGGTGTGGATGAAATTTTTTGTGTCCGCTTTGTTTTTTAACCCAATGACATAGGTTGAGCGAAGTTTGGAATAGGTTCGATATTTCAAAAGTAGTTTCGCAATTCCTCCGCCTTCGTTCTTCTCCGCCAATATATGCAAAACCTTTTCATTTGTTGAGATTTTTTTTCCTTTTTGGGGAAATTTTATTTGCATATCTTCAAACAACACTTTTGCCAGTTGCTTTGGAGAATTTATGTTAAATTCTTGTTCGGAGAGATTGAAAATCTCTTTTTGCAATTCATTTAGTTTTTGAGAAAAATATATGTCAAATTCATCTAGTTTTTTTATGTCAACTCTAAATCCTCTTTGTTCCATTTTGATAAGAACTTCAACCAGCGGCAACTCAATGTCAAAATATAGTTTTTCTTTGTCCTCTTTTTTGATAGTGTCTTTTAGTTCCTTATCAAGGCTGATAAGAGCGGTTGCGGGAGTTTTTTTGTTTTCAAAAACTTCTTCAAGGTATTGAGAAATATCAGATGTGTCAAATCGTGAGTCAACTATATATTGCATTAGTTCAACTGAAGAATAGTTTTTCAAATTGATTTTTTCGTTTTTGGTTAAAGATAGAAACTGCTTTAATGAAAAAAATACTTTTTTGATTTTTTCGTTTTCAAGATATGGCTTAAAAACCCCTATTGCCTCTTCATAGTTAACCCCCTCGCCCAGCATATTTTTGCCTAGTTCAACTTCATATTCAACTATTGTGTTGAGAGCAAAATTTATATCCCTTGCTATATGAATAGAAAGAGTGTTTATTTCCGTCGCACCCAAAAGGCTCTTGAGTTTTTCAAGACTTGTTATTTTTTCAATTGATGCTTTTACTCTGTCTTTTTTTTCTTTGATTGTGTGAACTTCGCCGCTAAAAACATCACTTCTTTTTAGCATTGATTTGAAAGAGTGTTTAACAAAAAAATCTCTGACTTTTTCTGAGAATGGAAACTGATAGGAAAAGTCATATGCTGAAATGTCAATATCGGCATTTGTCTCAATTGTTGCAAGTTTTTTTGATAGATATGCGTTTTCTTTTCCTTCATTGAGTTTTTTTTGAACGCTCGCACTTGATATATTTTCAATATTTTGATAGACATTGTCAAGTTATGAATATTTTTCAATTAAATCAAGTGCAGTCTTTTCACCGATTCCGCTGACTCCCGGAATATTATCGGAACTATCCCCCATCAACGCTTTTAATTCAATAACTTGGGTTTCATTGACACCATATTCATCAATGATATTTTTTTGAGTTATTGTCAAAACATCACTAAGCCCGCGGCGAGTGAGCATGACGCTTGTTTTAGAATCCACCAATTGCAAACAATCTCTGTCACCTGTTATGATGACAACTTCATCGGATGATTTTTTTGAGAGTGTTCCGATAATATCATCCGCTTCATAGCCAACTTTTGAAATAATTCCTATTCCTAAAATTTCGAGCATTTCTTTTAGCAAAGGCATCTGGGAGGCAAGGTCGTCCGGCATTCCTTTTCTGGTTGCTTTATATAATGGATATTCATGATGACGAAAGGTCTTTTCTCTTTCGTCAAAAGCCACTGCAATATGTGAGGGTTTTAGGTCCGTTATTGCTTTTAAGAGCATAGTCAAAAAGCCATAGACAGCGTTTGTCGGATTTCCATGTGCATTATTCATTGGAGGCAAAGCATAAAACGCTCTGTTCACCAAACTGTTTCCGTCGATTAAAACAAATTTTTTTGAGTTGTCATTCATAAAAAACATTATACTATCAAATGAAAAAATAAGCAAGCATTAAAACTTACTTATTTTGTGATTTCTAATTTGCTATCTTCAAATTTACAAATTCTATCTGTCGTTCCAAAAGATTTGACTTTCTTTGGGTATTTTTTTTGTTTCTCTTTTTAGTTTCTTTCTGCGAAGATGAATTGAAACAATCATTAAAAAAATTATTCCCCCAAAGAAAACAACTCCAAGAACAATAAGAAGTATATGCCACCAAAAAAATGATGACGAAACATTTGAAACAAAATTAACGGTTAAAATATTTAATTGTGAAAAAAAGTTTAGCATAATCACCTGTTGTTCAATGCATACTGCACTGATCTTCTAACAAAATTATACATCAAAAAATTAAGAAAGTCAAGCGTTTTCCAAATAAAATTTTTGTAGATAGTGTCAATATATCTAAAATTGTTTTTTAATGATTAATTTTTGTTTTTAGTTTGATGTTGTAGGTAGTTTCAAAAAAGTTTATTGTTTTTTTAAAGTCGCTTTTGTCTTGTTCAAACAAGGTTTCAATTGTTTTGTTGCTGTCTTTTTGATAGCCTTCTAAAATAAGAATATTGTCTATGTAGAAACAGGCAATGGTAAATGGGCATATGTTCTTATATAGTATGTGACGAAAACAATTTAGCAGAAGCGGAAACAGTTCAGGTATCGGAGCATGAGAGACTGCAATAGTTGTGCATTCAAACATAAGTGCTGAAAGAGCAAATGCGTCATAGTCATGGACAATGTTTGAAATATCCTCAATTTGAGTTGCCCCTGTCACTGTCAGAAAATCGTTTTTTTCCGCTAGTTCAAATTCACAAAACGCAAAAGGTTGGGCGGCAAACTTCAACTTCGCCTTTTCCTTTTTCACTCCCCTTATTTTTGCTCGAACTGTCTTTCCTTCATGAGAAAAAAGGGTAAGGTTTTTATCAAACTCACCATATTCACTGCTTTTAATAACTATTGCGGTTAATGTTATTTGTTTTGATTTATTCAATAGATGGATTTTCGTCATTGTTCAATCTTGAATAAAGCATGTAGTAGCCGATGTTGCCTGTTTCACGGAACATGTCCCATGCTATATCAAGAGGTTGCACTGACCTGTCTTTTTTGTTTTTTTTATCCATGGGAATAGTATGTGCAGTTAAAGTAAAAAGTATTGATGAATTTTTTTCTATACTCAACCTTAATTTACACTTTTTACTTATTTATATCCCATACTATCCAGTTGCATTTTCTTATCTCTCCAGTTTTCTCTAACTTTCACAAATAGTTTGAGGTAGACTTTTGTTTGGAGAAGTTTTTCGATTGACTTTCTGGCACTTGTGCCGATTTCTTTCAGTTTTTCGCCTTTTTTTCCTATAACGATTTTTTTGTGGGATTCTCTTTCAATAACTATGTCGATTTCAATACGGGTGAGATTTCCCTCTCTTTCAAATGATATGACATCGGTTGCAATGCCATGAGGGATTTCTTCTTGCAAAAACAATAGTGCTTTTTCACGGACAATTTCACCGACCATGAAGTTTAAAGGTTTGTCGCTGAGTTGCTCCTCGTCATAATAGAGTGCTTCATCTTTAAGATGAGAGGCTATAAAAGAGCGAAGTTTATCGATGTTAGTGCCTTTCAAGGCGGATACAGGGATTATTTCTTGAACAATTTTGCGGTGATTGGCGGTTGGTGATTGGCGGTTGGTGATTGATGATAAATTAATTTTGTCAGTATCTCCGCTCTCAGAAGTTAGCGGTGCTAATCTTTCCAGCGTCGGATAGACTTTGCTAAAGCCCGCAAGGTCTACTTTGTTTAGGGCAATATAGACAGGCACACCTTTTTTGGTAAATTTTTCGATTAGTTCAAATTCTTCTTTCGACACATTTTTTTGCCCGTCAAGAACAATAACAACAACATCAACAGCACTTGTTCCCTCTTTTATTTCCTTTTCCATGTGTTGTCCCAATCTGTTTTTTGCTTTCAAAATGCCGGGAGTATCAATGAATATCATTTGGTATTCGTCATTTGTCAAAATGCCGAGTATTTTATCACGAGTTGTTTGAGGGCGAGGAGATGTGATTGAAACTTTATCACCGATTAGAGCATTCATAAGGCTCGATTTTCCGACATTAGGTTTTCCGATTATTGCTACAAAACCTGATTTTCTAGTGGTTGGCAACTGATGATTAGCGGTTGGTGATTGGTGATGTTTTAAGATTTTTTCTTCTTTTTCTCTCATTGCCTTCTTGCTCTCTTCATCATCATGAGTATGCCCCAATAAATGCAGAAGTCCGTGAACGAAAAGATATGATCGTTCTCTTTCAATAGAATGCCCATATTCTTTGGCTTGTTCTATGGCTTTTTCTTCGCAGATGACTATACTTCCGATGTTAACAGAACCTAGTTCTTCATCATATTCAAAAGGATAGTTTTCTTTTGTCAACGGCTTTAGGCATGAAAGCGACGGAAAACTAAGAACATCCGTCACTTCGTTTTTACCTCGTGATGATGTGTTTAATTCTTTCATTTCATCTGGACACACGAAAATCAATTCAAGATAACCCTTGCCATTAATATTAAGACAAGAGCAGGTTTCTTTCACCAATTCATTAAAAAATTCAATATCCTTTTCAGTTTCTACTGTTAACATTTTTTCTCAATGCATAATGAAAAATAAAATTAATTTAAAATCATTATGCAACATGCGAATTATTTATATTTCAACCTCTTGTGATATAATCCGCCGAAAACATTTATTATAGTGTGTTTGATGATGTTCAACTCTTTTAGAGATATATCGCAGTTATCAAATTGTTTTTGGACAATTCTTTCACTTATGAGGTCACTTAGAAGTTTGTCAACATTTTCGGCATCAGGACTAGTCATGCTTCTGATTGCCGCTTCCGCCGCATCGCAAATCATAATAATTGCGTTGATTTTTGTTGTCGGGGTTTTTCCTTTGTAGGAATACTCACTAATATCAACATCGCTGTCTGTGAAACTTTTTGCCTTGTTGTAGAAAACCGGTATGGGCAATGTTCCGTGATGTTCAACTGTCACTTCTCTGACCTCTCTTGGTATGCGATGTTTGTCACATAATTTCAGCCCTTCAACAGTGTGCGAGCGGATTATTTCAGCCGATACTTCAGGCAGCAAATCATCATGGGGGTTAGTGTCGCCTTGATTTTCTTTATAGTAGACGGCATTCGCTAGTTTTCCGACATCGTGATAATAAGCGCACGCTCTTGCCAGATATGGATTTTCACCGATATTCGACGCACAAATTTCTGCAAAGTTAGCAACTGTCAAAGCGTGATTATAAGTCCCCGGGGTTTCTTCCCTCATTCTTTTGATTAAAGGATGATTGTGGTCTGTGATTTCAACAAGGCGGGAGTTTGTGATAAGGTTAAAAATCATTTCAAATAGCGGCTGCGTCAGCATTCCGATAATTATCGGCGAATATGCACCAATCGCCGCTATCCAAAATACATAAATGTTTGGATAAGGTGCAAATGAATAGTGCAAGGCGATGAGGGTGAAATACGCCGCCGTTGCAATCGCAAAGCCTTTTGCAAGATAGTGAACTCTGCGAACATCGACTGAAATGGTGTAGGCAGCGATTGAACCAAGAGCAGTGCCTACCAGAAACATTGATAAAACAGCATAGATATTGATAACATCAGCCCCTTGCAGATATTGAGATAAAAGAACAAACACAACTAAGAAGTTGGTGAAAAGATTTGAGATGAAAGCAACTCGGCGACGAACTAAAGGCGCAACAATAAAAGCAGTCAAATACATCGGCATAAGGAACAAATTTATGTGACTTAAAAATATATTAACAATAAAAACAACAACAATCGCCGTGCAGGTGGCATAAAGAACTTTTGGGCTTGTGAAAAGCACTCGTCTTGTGTGAAGAAGATAAGTCAAAAGCGCCCCCATGAACAAAAGAATACCGATAGCAACCATCAAATATGCATACCAGTTTTGAAAATAATAATCATCCAATATGCCAAGTCTTAAATTAGCCGCAACAATCACAACAATTGCAGAGACACTAAAAAATGCCGCCACCTTTGCAATTTGCCCTTTTTCTAATACAATTTTTCCTTTTGTCGTTTTCATTATATCAATTCATAGCGTGTAAACTCACAATGCCTAATCGCTGTCATTCCATATTACCACAAAAACAAATAAGTGTCAACTCAAAAATACGGACAAAAAAATAAGCAGTGAAGAGATATCATTCTTTTATTTTTTTATGCATTCGATGATTTTTTGAATGTCATGATTGTGGGCTTGAGACAAAGTTCCAAATAGTTTAAATATTTCAATAAAAACATTGATATTATTTTTGTCTATGGTTAGAGTTCCCAATTCTTTTGTTTTTGCTGTTCTTCCAATATAACTTGAGCCATTGTCTAATTCTGTTATCGGGAAACACAGATAAAGCATTGGCATAATGCCTCTTGCCCGTTGTTTTTCTTTTATTATAATTTCAGACATTATTTCAAAATTCCCAACTTTATAGACAAGCAACGGATACATCACTCTCGTGAACAAAAAGTCAAATCCATTAATTTTTTTGTCCTCAAACTCTTGTCGAAGAATTTTTAAATCCTTATGGTTTTCAATAAAGTCCTCTTCTTGAATTCCTTTAATATAATCTTCAAATTCACTTAAATCACCTTCGCTAATTATTTTCCAATCATAAAACAATTTTATGTATTCAGACAGTTCATACAAGGCTTTTTCAAGACCATTTGCCCCAATAAATCTTTTGTCGTGAAATCTTGTCAAAAGCAATTTATCGTGGTCTTTGGTTATAACATCATAGCCAATTTGCCATTCAATATAACATGCATTAGAAAATGTCTCGGTTTTTGTTGCAACAGGAATTCCATAAGCATTAAGCATTGGTCTTTTTTTGATTCTGACTTTTTCAGCACCTTTTGTTAGCGGAATGCTCACCTCAATTTTTTCGTTTTCAATAATTCTTTTAATCAATATAATCCCCTCCTAGTAATTTCTTGAAATATTCATCAATTATTGTTTTATCACATTTGTCCTCTTTTATCCAAGTTTTTAAGTGAGGATGTTTTTCAGCGCTTCGTGCCATGAAATGAGTTTTGATTTTTTCAAACTCTTCCAAATCAATAAAAACATCTAAATTACCCAAATAAAACGGAATATGTTTCACATAGTCTTTAAAAACATCGACATAACAATAAAACGGCAATTTTTCAATGTCAATTAGCACTGCATTTGCACATACCTCCTTTATGAATGTTTTGTTTCGCCTTAGTGCGTTTATATCCCTCATTGTCCAAAACAAAGGAGCCTTTAGTATGTCGGGAAATATTTTGGGAGGATATTTATTTATTAACTCTCCAATAAATTTTTTATTAAGATTAAACGATTTTCCGCAAGGCAAATACCATTTCCTTTCCATTATGCTTGAATAAGTTGTTGCCCCCCCTCTTTTGTAGAGGGCGATAATAATAGGAAACCCTGTCAATCGT
>Ga0123352_10008945_pt1 | contig 15624 bp, 8 predicted proteins | sample TergutLab28metaG_FD_89700 | JGI IMG/M metagenome (GOLD analysis project Ga0123352, IMG submission 89700) | Labiotermes labralis P1 segment gut microbial communities from Petit-Saut dam, French Guiana - Lab288 P1 | ecosystem: Host-associated > Arthropoda: Insects > Digestive system > Gut ... | reverse complement strand
GGTGGGTGTGGTTTTTTGGGTTTGTTGTGTGTTAAAGGGTCGGGTGGGGGGGGGGCGGTGCGGTGGGGGGGGGGGGGGGGTTGGTTGTTTTGCCAAGAAAATGACAAATATTTAGGGCAGGACCAAAACAGCGGAGTTTTGTGGAAGCGCCAAGGTATACTTGTAATTTACGGAAGAAATTTCATAAATCCGGAATGTCATTACGCCCTCACGCACGCGAGTCATTAGCACATGTTCTAATGTGACAATGATGAAGGAAGAGAAAAATGAAAAGACAAATCAGGCTAACTGAGAACCGGATTCATTACTTTCTTTTTGTACCTGGAAGACTCTACGCTAAAGACGGTATCCAGAACATCAAGTTCGCAAATCCAATAAACCTGAATTCAGGTGTCGTGTAATTAGTGACACATAATGAATGATCTGGGGGTTTCACAGCGTTAATTAATGAAGGCTAAAGCCTTCTGGGATATAACGATGTAAGGACTGGCAATCAGTTATTTTATTTACTCCACGGAGCAGAGTGTTTCTTGAGAAGCTAACCGGTTCTCAGTTAGTCAAATTCCCCGCATTTTATGGACTCCGGAAGTTCAATACCGCGTTTACAAATGCCCGCCACCTGTCGCGATCCTCAGCCATATCGATACAGTCCATGCCCTCACATCCCACTTCATGAAGATCCATCTTCAAACTAACCCACTATCTAAGCCTGAGTCTTCCAAATGGTGTCTTTCCCTCAGGTTTCCCCACCAAAACCATGTATACACCTCTCCTCTCCTCCATAGTGCTATATGCCCCGTCCATCTCATTCTCGATTTGATCACCCAAATAATATTGGGTGAGTACAGATCACAGCTCCTCATTATGCAGTTTTCATCACTCCTCTGTTACCTCGTCCCTCTTAGGCCCGAATATTCTCCTCAGCACCCTATTCTCGTACACCCTTAGCCTACGTTCCTCCCTCAATGTGCGCGACCATATTTCACACCCATACAAAACAACAGGCAAAACTATAGTTCTGTATATCTTAATCTTAACATTTTTGGATAGGAAACTGAAAGACACAAGATTCTGCACCGAATGTTAGCAAGCATTCCCTGACTTCAATCTGCGCTTAATTTATTCCTGAAAAGGATGAAAACTGGCAATTAGTTACCGAAATTTCAATGCAGCTTTCGCTTCTTGAACTACCCCGAAGATAGAGGACGCAGGCCCCTTCGAACCGTCGGTAACTAACGTATCAGTCTACACAACGTCTTATTCCAAAACGTGCTCTAATATAATGTACAATTAACTGCAAAGACTATTCTGCAAGAAGGGTACGCTCTCGGTTTTTTTTGTACCACTGAGCTCAAACGAGAATGCGTGAACTGCAAAAAGGAGAGGCTCGACTCACCAACACAGGGCAATGGGAATATTCTTTTACGTCATACATGTTTGCAACATCATTCACGGACAAGTGGATCCCGTATTCCTTACAGTTCACGTGCCAAAAACGCAATACAAAACGCAGAAAGGGCTTTTTTTGCGACGTAATCTGAATCGTCAAAAAGCGTTCCATTACAGAACTCAAAGTTACCGTCACCATACAAGTGGCACTCAACTGCATCCACAGTCCACATCATCACACCCTGTTTGTCTCACCTACCATCCAATCTACGTCAACGTCTCCCAGCGTAAGAGGACCATTCATCCCACATTTTCAGGGGCATTTCCCGAAATAAGATTCATGTCCCGATTAATTTTGTCCCCAATTTTGCCGATTTTTATTCCACCTTCACGAAGAGGAGATGGCAACAGTGCTGCGCATGGAGCAATAAACAGTAAAGACGAATGTAAGAAATAAACAAATATAACTGTAACGTGTCTATCATTTTAATTGTTATTTCAGTTGTTGCCCAGCCCCGAACAGACCACGGCAACTATAGCCACTGTATGTGACTGGTCTCTTGATGTGACATTTCCAATCCAACGTTTCAAATGTATTTCTTGTTTCCTGCATCCGCGCAGCATATTCTGCCTTCCGAGATTAAGTACTTCAGCACTCATATATGCAGTTCATCGTTACGCGATTACCCCAATTAGCTCTTAATTCCGCATTCTTAGGTTCAAACAGGACCACGCCATTCGACGTAAAAGGACTTCGGCTACCTTTGATCTCTACCTCTTCTTTTAAGATAAAAGAAAAGGCTTCGTACTAATACAAATATCGTGGCGTCCTGTAATTCACTAAGCACGTCTTTCATTTTGTAAACCTACTTACCTGACATTATACCGAAAGAGTGATATGTTATCACCAGGGCCGTGTATCTGTCGCACCCCTACATCTCAAATAAATGGACGCAAGTTTATAACACAAAGTAGATTCACACCATGGCACTAAACCCTACCCAGCTTTTGTAATGCTAGTTTCCCACCACCAATAATACCAACATGGCGACCGCACGAACAACTTATGTGCCAACGACGCTAAGGTCACTTAATAAAGCATCATGAAATCTGGTACAGTGAAACATTTTCAAGAAACGCCCAGATTTAATTCGGACTGTTTTTATACGATGTAAATATCAAAACGCGTACATTAGGCTTCAGTCTGATGGCGTTAACTAAAGTAAGGCCTACCAAGAGTACATCCACAAATTTAAAATGAAATACTGAATTTTATTAATTAAATCATACACAGAAATGCGTCATTTTGTTATACAGTCATTCATAATGTCTTCTGGGTTAAGACACCGCGCAGTCTGGTAATTAATTCCATACACGCTATTCCAAATTCAAAGACACCTAACATTTTATATCAGTGGCTCAAACACTCCTCAATCTTTTTTTACTGGTCTGCTAACCTAAAGAATCTCGCCTGCACAATATACACTGTTACTTCACTAACCTGAGACAAGAACAAACACAGAAATTTGGTATCACACCCATTCTTATGACGGGCAACGTACAACTCAGAGCATATACAGGCACAATGTGAACGTGAACATGCAAACGTCCTTATTAAGCTCTAACGACACGTACGTGTATGGACCATAGACTACAGATGCGCGCGCCCACGAACGGATTGTCCGTGAACGGTTTCCAAAGGCAGTTCTGTTAATGGTTTAAAGCACGGTGACTCTGCACATCAACTGCTTAATGTTCGAAAATTTTGCATTTACGAGCCACATCATTCTCAGAATAAACATATATTACTTTTCTACTTGTTTTATGTACGGCAGGGACTGAATTTTCTAATTATTTAGAACGTCAAGCTTGGAAGGTCTAACCACAATGTTCAGAAAGTTTCTACGGACTGCGATGCAGATAAACTGAAAGGATTCTTACTGCGTCGCAGGCTGAAAGCTGTGATCAACATAGCAGCAGTACTTTCTTATGTAACGCTGCGCAAGACAAAGTAAGCGATGAACAAGTCTATGTATACTCGCTCTATACCACTTTCGCAACGTCATCAGCTGAAAATACCGTAATTTTAAACTGTGCGAGTATAAACACGCACTGCAACTATGTTCCACACAAAAAAGAAAGCAAAACAGGCTACGACGTACGTAAAACGTAACACTGTTGCGAGTTCGCGTAAAGCTTATACTTCCTCGGCTATCCCAATAGCCTGATATTTCACTAGAATACAGCACTTTTATGGCGATTTCATGTCGCCGGCAACAACAGACGTCCTTATAACTTCCCGTAAAGTGTCCAATACTTTTTTCCGATTTTAACCAAATCTTTAATTTCTCGACAGATTCTCACTAAAGTCCCCAATATCAAATATGACGTAAAATCGTCCAGTGGGAGTCGTAATGATACATGCGGACAGGCAGACTAACGGTCAGATAGCATTTTAGTCAAGGACAGTGCTTTTTCCTGTGGCGCTGCAGCCCAACGCGGGACATGGCCTCCTCATTCTTGAGGTTTCTTGATCACACATGACGCATCACAGTCGCTAGGGCTCCGCTGGGCGAATGATCAGCTCGTCGCAGAGACCTCTACCTGACAAAACACAACACTCACAACAGACAAACAATCATGCCCCCGATGGGATTCGAACCCACGATCTCAACAGGCGAGCGGCCGCAGACGTACGCCTTAGACCGCGCTGCCACTGGGACCGGCGACAGTGCTTTATGGTGATTTAATATCGCCGGCAACAATAACGCGTACTTCGGTCTTCATGTAAAATATCAAGTATTTTTGCCCCAATTTGGATTTTCTCGACAGATTTTCATAGAGTCCCCAGTATCAAATTTCATGGAAATTCGGCGTCGCCGATACACGCGGACAGACGGAAGGCCATGGCGCTATTAGCGACTATGTGAACGCGCCAAAGAACTGGATTTGCGTAGCCCCGTTCCCTAGCATTATATAAATAAGAAAGGCCTTCCTGTGAGAGGGGTTAGAGACCTTGATCGTAGTCAGAGAAATGATCCTGTCATCTTATCCGGCTTCCTGCAACAGTTTCCGGACTCGTGCTGTGGATCCGGGAAGTGGGGACCTTCGTGAAGAGGAAGCATGTCGGTCCACGTGAGTCTGCCTCTTCGTCCGGTACAGACATCAACCCAAAAACCAATGAATTATTGAGGAACAGTGGCGTTAGTTTCGCAGGTAATGGACATTTTTGGAACAGATCATTTAATTCCATTGCCCCAACCTGTCCTAACTGTACTTGCAATTCTAATCGTTCCTAACCCTCTAGGTATGGGTGGGTGCACGAGGAACACAATGACACGGCGGAGAAATGCTGCCATACTGGAATATTTGCCTTCCTCCAGTGCTGAGAATTTAAGTTATACTACCTTGTTCTACAGGCGATTATACAATTAGAGTCTAGTTTAAATGTGAAGGCACACGGTAACGCAAGGGAGGGGAGGTGAAAGGGAAACTGGCGGATGGAGTGGGTAGCCAGTACTCTTCACACTTCTTCGGAACATGGTGTATCCAGTATTACTACCGCTGATGCGCACACCTCGGCTGCCAGTAGTCGACTGAACTGACGCCCCCGCCGATTTAAATGGTCTCGTCCGTTTCGCCGAAAGACGAATTCTGGCTTCTGCGCGTGTCCCATCACATTTCAAACGCAGTTTACTAGCATCGCAAATATTACGTAAATATCTAACGCTCTCTTTCTGCACAGACTAACACCTGACCTACAAACAATTCCTTTTTCGCCTTCCGTTGTTCAGTACTTCTGATGTATAACGATATATATTATTCTACATGCTCTCCGACAAGCCTGGAACCCAGGGCAATATGCGTAATTGCTTTCACTGTTTTCTTTATTTTACAGTGTTTTTTCATGCCCATCACGTGATCGCAGTGTATTTCTGCGGACAACAGAACACGTAACTGTACACTTCACTGAGTGCTTTTGAGATGAGATGCATTAATTTTTCCACCGCAAACCTGCAACCTGATATGGTCACAGAAAGTACTCAATGTCGTCTAGGAACCACCACCACTTACTTTCGCCCACAATTTCGCGTTCCAGCTTCTAATGACGTATCTGGGCGAGCGGGATGTCGTCTGTCTTCCACAGAGCCACTTTGCTTTAAAAATCTCCAAGCAATTTGTAGGTAACCAGGCATCTTGCTGCACTTTTTTTTTTTGTTTCTTAAGCTCATCTGTTACGATTCTGGACAATTTAACCGATGATGCATTACAGTGTTTCTTGTATCAAACGAACCAAGCAATAAGCACAAACCCCCGTAACTTTATATGAAATTTACAAATTACTGACCTAGGAAGAACAGCACAAAACGTACACCTTGAGTTCACCGCCAGAGCTACAACGTATCAAGAAACGCCGATAAAACGTAGATAATTTATTTCCCGCAACAACAACCGGTCACAAAGGAAATGCAATGATATTTTCAATTACGTATTTAAACGGAGTAACTGTTGTCACTGTTTAAGGCTCTTTGACCGTGCTTTTATTCTTTAAGGCTCTTTGACTGTGCTTTTATTCTTTAACATCCAGCAACAACCTTGCCTTATGTCCTCGGCAAACAATGTTCGAACAATTTGAACGTGAAAGCATGAAGGAGAACAAGCATCATGAGGCTGGAGACAATGGAAGTCTGTTCTCTTCTGCTACTTCGTATGCCGACAGAACACATCCAGCCCCGCAAAAATCTATCACTTGCGTGATTCAATATATGCAGTGTAGACATTTTCACACTGCTGTCAATATATTCAGTGTAGTCATTGTCGCACTTCTGTATCAAATTCACTTACATTTCAAAGCACAACAGCTACACATTAATTAGAATCGTGCTTCAGACAAGGGAATGAAGTTTGTTGTCCTCTTAGTATCTTCTGCAAATGCACTCACGAATCGCACGGGTATAATCTTATCTGTACAAGGGAATGAGGATGGATCTTTATTCCAAACAGCATACCCATACAACCGTCTGATATTCATGGTTTGCTTAGAACAGTTCTCCTAAGTTTGCATCACGCGGCAACTGCGATAATGTCACGAACTTCTTGGAGGAATTTCCGCTGCACTTACAACTCCACAATGCGCTGCAATGGAGGTTTGAAACATTCCTCAGTTTATCACAATACAAATTTCAGTACGAATTTTATACATAACAACAAATGGGAGATTTCTCGCAGATTAATTAAAATGGATGTTTAAAAGTCAGTCGTGGCCCACTTAAGGAACGCTGCATTAGTCAATTACGTGCAACTATGTTACACAGCCGGTGATCTATGGCTTAATTTGTGCATATCCGAAAATTTCAACTTAACTTCAAGGTGCGGAGCACTTCAGAAACTACTTTTTCTCGGCTAGTCACAAAATTATCCGCCCCTTATTCTAATGCAACCAGAAAGCCAATCAAAGTGTTCATAGACCTTCCACGGACCTATACCCAGCGAACGAATCCATTCCACATCCAGATCAATTTGCTAATTACCTTTCAATCTACAGGCAACTCTTTTTCTTCATGTTTCCACAGCCCCTCACATGCATTTCTGATAGCTTTTATGTACGATACACGCACGGCCCAGCTCATTCTCCTTCATTTCATCACTCCGGTGAAGGGCAGATATCATGCAGATTTCTCGTTCAATGTCTTGCTTTTCTCCAGGACCCCGTTTTATTATTCTCTCTCGTTATATAATTCTCTCATAAGTCCAAATATTCTGCTGGAGCAGCGGAGTAAGAAAGTTTGTTGAACTGGGGTGGATGGGTTACCTGAATAAAGAATGTGTCAAACCTGTAGCTTGTCTTTTGTACAAAGCCGAAGACTTAGCAATATCCCCTCGTATTAATTAATGACTGGTATATTTATGATATCAAAGGATTTCCAATAATCTTATGTGTAAGCAAATAAAATTGGTAAGATATATGTACTGATATTCTTTAAATTGGCCCCCAAGTTTTTGTATTATAGAATCACATCAACATATCTCAGTGCGGCACGTTGACGTTCTTTAGTAGCAACTTAACAGGCATCGCACTGGAAGAGACTCCTGCAATTAATTGAACTGTACTCTGTAATACTGACTATTATTTCATTAATGTGTTATGCATTTACAATACATATACTATAACTTCCCATCGGTACACTTACTTGTGTTGTGTCGCACTGTCAACACACTCTCAACGCTGGCAATAAGAACATTAATACAAACACATCGGGATGCCAAACATCAAAGTTCACAATCTTGAAGTTATTCTTCGAAGTCTCTCCAGGCAAATGCCGAAACAGCACCAATAATTTGGTTAAAACAGCTTCCTTCTACACGCTTTCCAATTCACTGCTCACTCCCTATTCTGCCATTAGATGTTACACAGTACGAGATATTAACAAATACTGTTAAATAAATCTTATATAAATATATATAGAGAAACATGCTGTTTACATTTTATTAACTTATTACGCATATTCTAGTGCAGCATTAACACAGTGCAAAATTAAAGCTTCATTAACAAATGTAATGCATATTACAAATTTGGTTTTTTTCTTTCTGTAAAGTTAGATACTGCTTAAATTTTATTGACTTCTATGTAACGGAAGAGAATATTCACTCGCCGTTACCCGGTCAGCAAACACCACTTCGTTCAATACGCTTTAGGTGTATGGAACCCGGGCGGTGACGTAATAGTTCGCTGTACTAGAAAGAATGTTTATTTAGCATCTTGCCCCGATACAACTGAGAAATTAACAATGATTCAGCTCTCACTCCAGGTTTGAACATTTACCGGTCGCTACGTATTTCCGACGCTACATACTGAAAGCAGTACATTGTTAAAGTGATTTTATTGTGCGGGCTATGCTGTACTGTTTCCTGTTACTAAAAGGTAAGCTGTGCTGACTGAAATTAATACATTAGAAATTTTAAAATTTACGTTGTTCGAGTAGAGCGAAGACTTTGAAACTAATTTGGCAACTTAATTAGAAATTCTAAATTGATACAATTGGCAAAATTACAAAACGGGCAAGACATTTCTTTTACTTTTACACCTTGAAATTGTTAGGATATTATTTATATTTGTAGTAAATTATTCGACAGAGCAGAATACAGATTTATTTTTATAACTGTAGTTGGTTTATTTGTGGAATTGATTAAGTGTTTGTTTCATTCAACCCAGAGTTCAATGAGCTTAACTTTGCGTATGTCAGAAGATTTCTGACTGGTGGCAGTTACTACCGATGTGTTTAATATAAACCAGTGCTAATTAGTTCGCTACTCACATTCAGTGACACTGAGAGGAAAACGTTAGTAAAATCTATCAGTTCTAATCAGTATATCAGAGTACCGATTTCGATAGGACGAACAACCTCCGAAACGGCACTACACAAACACCGCAACATTTCTGGCACTGAATGCCGGCTCCGCCTTAAATGACACTCTATTCCACGGTCTCTCCAACCTCATCGTTCACCACCATTCTACCATTCGCAGCTATAAAAACTAAGAAGACGAGAAAACGTCACTAAATGAACACCGAAACAAACATATTGTTCGAGGTACTTGCATAGTGTCTTACCAAGAGTATGACAAACACTGTATCATTTTTTTTTTGTCTCAGGAGGGCAACGTTTAACAGAATAGAACGAAATGAGAACCTTCACAATTTGTGCTCTTCACCGAATATTATTACGGTGATCAAATATGATGATATGGCCGGGACATGCTCACACATAAGGACAGATGAGATATGGGTGACGAAGGCAAACATGGCAGTATAATAATACAGTGTAACTTTAACAGACGGTGAAAGTGGTGACAATTCAAATGACTCGACAGTATTGTGAACACCGTAATGAGTTCTCGTGTTCCACAAAAGGCATGCAACTTCCTGACCAGCTTCTTAAGAACGGCTCAGATCCATGGAGTTAAGCCGTATTTGTTAAACAAACGATCATTCTGTTTCATGTTCGTGTTTGGTCTCGGGCTAATGCGAACGAATGAGAACTTCGAGCCACTACACATCACGACAGGTTTTAAAACTTCTGGGGTCTGGTACGTTACCATAAATAGGCCTGTGTTCGTTATCCGGATTACTAAGATTGCGATCTTTCAGCCTGCCCACACGCACAGTTAAGCATACCTGAAAAGCATCGCGTCCTCAGTACCGCCTGAGCCTTGTGACGGGTCATCGTGATGGCGGACGGTCGGTCATTCGCCCATGGAATGTGGTCGTATAAAAAGCGAATGTGTTATGTCCACTGAAGCCGCCTATTAACGCACTTAGGAGGGGGGAAAGAAGGGGAAGAGAACAAGAATAGTACACTTTAGGAGCTAAACTGTTATGATGCACCTGGGACACGAAATGGCAATACATTGCTCGATTGTTTATTTCAACGGGTCGCAGGTTGGGACGAAGTTACAAATCACCAACGCTGAAGACAATGGCACACGTAACTAGAGTAACCTGCATGTTCAAACGTTAACCTCTGCATCGTTAATGAGAGGCTAAAACATAATGCAACGCTATGCTCAAACATAAGGATCATATATCCTGGAATCAGAGTCAAGCAAAACATACAATTGTCACAACACATAGCACATACTACTTGAGCTCGACTCAAGCTTCCTTATAAGAGAACAAACAAGACAGACAATGTACGTATAACGTATAAAATGTGGCGCGTTTACGTAACCAATGTTGCAAGGGAAACGCAACAATGTGTTCCATTTGCATGGCTGTTGACCTACATGTAGCTGTCAATAATACAAAACCGTTGAGTGTTGCCATGGGAGTGCAAGAACTGATACCTTCTGCACTGCTGTCGAGCTACAAAATATTCCACACTGCTGTCGGAAATAATAACGTACTTAGGTCCGCATTAAAGTGCCCGGATTTGTTTTCCGATTTTAAACAACTCTGGAGTATCTCGAAAGATTTTCGCATAAGTCCCAAATATCAAAGTTCATGGAAATCCGTCCAGTGGGACAGCCGCTGATACATGCTGATAGACGGACAGACATGACCATGCCAACAGGCGCTTTCAGCTATTTACGCGAACGCGCCTAAATTCAGACAATATTGTTCTGGCTTCAAGAACAACCGATAAAACGACTGCTGCATATATTAGATTCTACAACATCGCTGCACATAAAGCGTATCTATGACTAACCAGTTGATTCACCCAGCACAGAGACGGGAAAAACACAGTCAGCAGTCCCACCCCCTAAAAAAGAAAAAACTTCGGTCCGGCCCGCAAAGGATTCAGACAGTGAACTCATTATTACCATGGGTTTTCATAAACTAACACACTGACTTTAACTAAAACCCCAAGTTTGCGAGTCCCTATAACATGTGTTTACTACTTTTTCTTGCTTATACTGGCTATGAGATAGTCGCGTGGGGAGAGCTCCAGATGATGCGGTTGTGTATGGCGTCTTAAAATTGTATCTTGCCTCAATTAGAAATTAGTACTGCACTGGTTATGTATTCTGGCACACCTACGAATTGTTTGGTCAGTGAAAACAGCTGACTGTTGTCCAGCAACTTTCACGGTACACTTCCAAAGACACACAGCTCGCCCTAGAAGAAGGTATGCCCACAAGAACACCACAAAATTCCTGTTATCACGTAGCATGCTAATTCCAGTGACTATATAATAAAATCAGTCCAATTCCGATGTATTATTGGTGAATTCCAACTAGCTTGTACGGTGAACGGCAATCGGCAACAGGTCTAATTCTGAACAAAAAATAACCTCTCTCTCTCTCTCTCTCTCTCTCTCTCTCTCTCTCTCTCACACACACACACACACTTATACAACGGTTATTGGTATACAGTGGCACGACGGTAAGAGCATGAGGTAGACTAGTGCTGGCCAACATGCGACCATCACGGAAAGTATCTGCGGCTTTCAGTCACCCCAAGAGTTTCAGTAATACAATTAAACAAACATAATATAATAGGTCTACAGAACATAAAATGGCAACTTTGATAAACAGCAAAAAAAACAAATGTAGCGTCTGTAAATAACTGCATTATAATTAATTCAAACCCTCACTTCCCTCGATACGTGTATACACAAGGGCGGCCCTCGGGTGAGTCCTTCCGAATTGTGTGACCCTCTGGTGGGCTGAAGTTGGTCTGCCTTGAGATAAATTACTAAAACCATCTCGTGCCGAGGGTAGGCATTCGTGGTTACTCCAACATGCGTATTCATAACGCGTATTTTGATTAACCACAGGCACAGCACTACGCTACCGCTTTACCTTTCGGTGGATCGTTTAATTGTAAGCATCGGTACTCCCTCCTGCGCACACAGATATGGTAATACCATCACGAACAAGACCGACAGTGTCAGAAGAAACGTATCACATATTCCGAGTGTGTGTCTGTAGCCTAGCTATCCGGCATGCAATGCGCACGCACCGGTGGCCTGACTGGCTCTACCATAGTTTGCCACATTATCTCATAAGCGACACGATTTTCCGTGTAAAGAAAATGCACTGAAAATGAAATGTGTTTTGATTTTCTCTACAACTTCTTTCTGAAACATTTTTCATGCTAAGAAGAATTCCGCTAGGCATTATCATAAACGTACACAAGTCCTCAGATGAAGAACCCATTATTATCGCAAGACTTTAATGAAAACTGACTTCTCGACAGGTTTTTGAAAACATATTCAAACATCTAATATCACGAAAATCCGCCCTGTGGGAGACGAGATGTTCGATACGGACGGACAGACATACACACAGATATGACGAAGCTAACAGTCGTTTGTAGCAATTTTGCGAACGTGCCTAAAAGCTGATCATTTATCGGTACTCTGTCCCGTACACAGATATGGTAATATTATGACAAAACTATCAGTATTATTATATGTTTGTGAAACTTGGAAAACTACCAACCAGATAACAAGAAGACTACAGATATTTGTAAATAAATGCTTAAGACGAATAATGAATATAAAATGGACCGGTAAGATTACGAATGAAGAACTATGGAGAATCACCAATCAGAAGTCAATAGAAAATCAAATAAAAAGAAAATGGAATTGGATTGGACACACATTACGTAAAAAAACTGGAGCAATAGAGAAAACTGCATTAAATTGGAATCCTCAGGGATATAGGAGGAGAGGTAGGCCGAAGAGAACGTGGCGAAGGACAAACAGAGGATGAGATAAGAAGCTCAAGAAGATCATGGAACGAGGTCAAGGCGATAGCTCGGGACCGCAATGCCTGGAAGCTCTTCATTTATGCCCTAGCTCCACAAGGAGTAAAGGGATTTGACGATGATGATGATAAAAACTGATCATTTATCGGCACTCTATTCTGCGCACACAGACATATCACTTTGAAAAACTGGCGATTTATTGGAAATGTCTTCTGCGCATACAGATATGGTAACGTCATGATGAAAATGATCATTTACAGCCAATATAGTTTAGTTCTGTGCATGAAGATCACGCTCCGAAGCACATCCTTTCATCCAGTTCATTTATGTCTTCGTACAGGCCTATAGGGTGTATTTTATACACCAGACATTATATCAAGGCATATTTGTCTCTTCTAACGAAGGATCTGATGCAACTACGTAATCTGTTTGGAACTGTTTCTATGTGCCAAGTAACTCAAGTCAGATTAAAGTTCATTAGCATCTTGACAAACCGGGAACAAGCAATAGACTCCATAAAGGCAAAAACGGTTTACAAAAGAACCTAAAATGAAGCGCGTTCTACTAATGTTACTTCGAGTAAAATCAATTCGGTATCACTTTAAAACGTAATCTTGTGATTTACTAAGTCGTTCGTTAACCCACCTCTGCTAGTACATATACATACTCTCGACGTCTTTCTTCATCCGCCTCGTTCTGTGCGACACTACTAAAGGGATTTCGACGAAACCCCACACCAAGAGTCTGCGGGAAAAGATGTTTGGGTCCAGTTCAATTTTTATCATTATCGGTCGTTTATGCAAGCTTTATGTACAAAGTCAAATCATACATCACATTTCTTCTAACATGCTCAACGGGGGTAAAAAAAATCCGGCGGATGACACATCATAGACGTAATGCCTTATTCCAATTGCTACATTCCACTTTAAGACTAATCATCCCATTGCGTTCTGGATAATACGAATTGTAGTAAACCCAAAAAACTAAAATAATTTATTCTAGTGTATTTCAACAACATCCTTCGTCCTTAAGGGCCAGCAGGTTGAACAAGAAGAATTGAAGATATGTACACAGTATACGTGAAAAATGAGATTTCAGCTCCTTACAATTTCTGCATTTTTATGTTCAGTACCTATAGCATAGAAGGAACAGCCTTGAGAATTGAGTAATTGTTTCTGTTTTCAATAGCTGCAACATAAATGCCAATATAAACAATAATGTTAAAATGTTATACGAATTCAAATAACATCAGTGGAGGAATACGTGCTTCTTTAGACGGTTTGTATGCATCCGGTGTAGTGGTCTCTCTTAAGGAAGGCGGATATTTTCCGAAGACAGGAGTCTAAGTGGGTTGAAATTGCTATAACCTTTAGAGACTTGTATCAGAGAATACGTTATGTCCACAGTCGTAACGAGAAACTTCTTTTCAATTACGGAATCGATTTTACACATTATTGGTCCACTTACTCCATGCAGTTTATAAAACTGTTACATCGAAACACACACTCTACATGACATGTTTCAGAAGTGTGGCAAGTCGTGTCTTGTTGGAGTCTGAAGGCCTACGTTTAAACATTATTTATATTATTAACACACTTATGATTCAGTCCTTCAAAGAAGAAGCAAAATTATTCAACTCTCAAGGTTGTTCCTCCTATGTTATAGATACCAAAAATACAAATACAAAATTGGATGGAGATGAGACCTCAATTTCCACATAAACTGTGTACATATTCTTTCATTCTTGTTCAACCTTGTGATGGCCTTTTACACAAAATCATGTTGTTTAAATAATAGTACAATAAATAACTTGTGTTTGACTGTATTTACTGTCATTCTTACTTGCCATCTTCAAATTTCACTTGAAGGGACTCTGATGTGGTTAATACTTAACGAAAGAGAAACACAGTCGAACTCGGTTATAACGTCATGAAAGTGCGTGAATATTTTGTGTCGTTATGACCGAGGAGTATAAATAATGTCACGGTTAACGGTGAGGAAATAATTGTGACCCCAGAATATCTGACGCTATTGACGAGGTTTCGCATAAACCGAAGTCGTTATAACCGGGTTCGATTGTACGTCTAAAACAATGTAACAGCCATACTGTTCACTGGTTCAGGAGCAGAGCGCTTGTGTCTGTAAGAAACAAACAACACCACGAGACACGAAGAATCGCAGTGCAGAATCCTGCGCAAATTTACACAGTATTCCACACACATTCAGAGCACGAAGTTAAAAGCGACCGTCTATCCTATCTTCGACTACGTAACGCGAAAACTGAAAGTCGTACAGGTCGACTGACGTATTCGCCTTTTATTCTCAGGAACTACACATAAACGTCTTGCCTTCCTGCTTATCAGCTTACCTAACGAAGCTGTGTCTACTGCGAAGTCACGCTGCATAGACCCAGAAATAATGTAAAGTATAACTATGTGCTGACGGACATCAGAAACAGATCTTGACATAGTCTGCGATAATACGTAAGAGCTCAAATGCTAGGTTCCCACAGGCCTCGCGTTCGTACAAGAATTTTCACGCAGGCTGCGGTCCGGACAAACTTGTAAGTACATTGAGAAAATGCATCATCGTGGTGAGGTGAAAACGTGGGTGAAACAGCTCGTTGGAGACAACAGCACGACGCACACAGGCGATTCGCGAACCTTTCTTGAGTGCGCGCATTATACACCAAACACATTTTCTTTCAACGTCTAAAATGACATACATATAAAAAAAATAATTACAAACGTAACAATGTACTCGTAGCTGTATTATAAAGTTAATACATTCCATTTCAAATAAATAAGAGGAAGAAACGGCTTCCAGTGATTTTCATAAATACATTTCATTATATTAACTTATTACAGGTTTGTTCCTTGTTTTACTGCTCCTGCGCGTTATAAATACACTCACACTCTGTAACTATTACGTAAGTTACGGTGGGGAAACCGGAGGGAAAGAGACCACTGGGGAGACCTAGGCGTAGATGGGTGGATAATATTAGGATGGATCTCCAGGAGGTG
>Ga0123352_10008942_pt1 | contig 15626 bp, 14 predicted proteins | sample TergutLab28metaG_FD_89700 | JGI IMG/M metagenome (GOLD analysis project Ga0123352, IMG submission 89700) | Labiotermes labralis P1 segment gut microbial communities from Petit-Saut dam, French Guiana - Lab288 P1 | ecosystem: Host-associated > Arthropoda: Insects > Digestive system > Gut ... | reverse complement strand
TACCAGTCCAACACCATGACACACCAATTTGCACACCACATTCTCATATACACACGAGATCCCATCTAGGTTTACTACGCAATACCACACAAAGAAGACATTAAAGCTAATATCTAACTTTCCTCGCTTGTTACAGCGCAGCATACCACATGCAGTAACATACGTCTTGTTCTCCTGAAGATGGGCATAATGATGCCCGAAACATGTTGAGAAATTGTTAAAAATAAACATCTAACTGTTGCATCTTGTTGGTTTTTTTCTCTCTCACTTCACAATATTTCCTAACATATATTAATATGACAGGTAATGCATTTTGAAATTGGGTATGGTGGAATGGCATATTGCTTTATCAGAAATTTACCTAGTTTTCTGACCCTACCACACCCCTTCCTGCTTCAATTTCTGTTTTGGCACTGGACATTTATAAAACTGATGATGAGCATATAACAAGCTGGACTGGGCAGCACAGTGAACAGCCAAAGTAGCTATGACACAATTCAGACTCATATTTCTCTAGGCAGTTTTACTGTTCTGGGTGTTTGAGAAAGGAGTCCTGTGTCATTGTGGAGGTGTCAATGGAGTTGACTTTCATAGCATATGTATTGCACTATTGTAATGGTGCCTGAACACAGTTCAGTCATCTGTACATTGTATCATGCACAGTTATCCAAAGTTAAAATCTGGTTGCCACCCTAATAGTATGAAGGGATTCATAATTATACTGGATGATAAAGTTGAAACATTGGGCAGGTATGTTATTTTCATGCAACTATATGACCAAATTGTTATCAAAATGGAGACTTCTAATTGTAGGAAGTATGTGTTGGGTAAGTCTTGCGTTAAAGGCTGTTCTGTTGGATTTTGAACACCCCCAGTTATCCAAGTATCCCAGAATTTCAGAAGTACTCAATTTCCAACTTTATGTGGAGAAGATGTGAAGAAATTTCTGCTCAGTTGGGCCACTTCAGTGACCTAATCTGTCAACAGCAGTGCCTGCAACTAGTAGCAAAACAGAATAGCGATGAGTAAAAAATTTCTACGGTAACAGTGCCATTGGTTGACAAGTTTCATTTTAAAGTTAATTACTAAACTTTCAGTTACGTTTGGGAAAATGCTTTTAATTAAATATTTTTAACTGATTTGGAATCCTTAGTGACTCCTGTGATGTTGTTAAATACACACCATTTACCGGGCTGGCACCTCTTGGAAATTAATGTTTATGAATGTGTTGCAGTAGGTATTTCTTACTTAAGTTTCATTATGACATAACTAAAATATATATGTATACAGCATTTTTAAAGAACCATTATTACATTTTTAAATGCTGTTTATCCAATAAACTGTATCTTATATTAGTGTGACCACTTCATCAATTGCTACTAATGTAATGGTATCTGTGCTGGAAGGTATGCATTCTGTTGCATTGACAGTGTCAAGCACTGCTGCAGCTGTGGGCATTTACTGGTACTGCAAGAAAATTCTTTGTTTCTCTAGCCATTCAGCCAAGAATATTACACCACCAAATATCTCCATGGAGTGGAGTCCTTGAGAAGCTAATACATTCTCAGCTAGTCAAGAATTACCCAAATTTTATTGAACCTGAAGGTTTATTACCACGTTCTCAAGAGTCAGCTACCTGCCCCTCTCCTGAGCTAGATCAGTACAGTACATGCCTCCCTATCCCACTTCTTGAAGTTCCATTTTAATATTATGTTGCCATTTACACTTGGGTCTTCCAAGAGGCCTCTTTCAATCAGGTCGCCCCACCAAAACCCTGTATGCATCTCTCCTGTATATGCCACATACCCTGCCCATCTCATTGTCCTTGATTTGATCACCCAAATAATATTTAGTGAGCAGTATAGAGCAGATCATATCCCCCTGCAGTGTAATTCAGTAATTCAGTCAAAACATATTTATAGTTATTGTTCCATATGCAACTTATTAATTTCTGTAATAGTGTCTGGCAAGTAATGTTGGGATTATTGTATGTAACTTCTATTATATTTTCTAACTCTAATAACGGTGACATATGGCTACTAATTATATCTACCCCAATCCTAAATCTAATATATTATTTATTAGGCCTTCAGAAGCTAATACATAGTCTATCACACTACTACCCACTTTATTAATAAAAGTAAAATACCTTCTTGCATCATCTAAATTTTCCATCTAAAATTTGGAAATTGTTAGTTTCACAAAAATATACTGCCTTCGTATGGCTTTAGAACTTTTGTCTTTGCTACGTCTTTTATCACCAGAATTATAGCTTTTAGCATTACAATTTTCCCAAACATCAAAAGGGTGCGGCAGTTCTACTTTTCCTCCTTTTTTAAAATTAAAATTACCCATTATTAAAAACTCAGCATTGCAATATTTGTCTCTTAACATATTTATCTCCTCGTTCAAAGCCCTTATAAAATTCACATTAAACCATTTTGAATTCACTGGTGGGCAATATAAAAAGCCAACATACAGTTTAATGCTTAAAGCAACCTTATCTTTTATTCCAATCCATATTATTTCCTCCATCTCTTACTATTCCCCCTACATACTGATCAATAATATTTTTAACACATGCTACCATCCCTCCTGGAATTTTCTGATATCTTGTTATCTTACATCTACCTTTCATAAAGCATTTGTATCCTCTAATTTCATATTTTTCTAACCCTGTCCAACTTTCCACAAGCCCCATCATTTCCTTTTCTGCCATTGAATATAAAGAAATCTCTATTTTGTAATTTACTTGTTAAGCCTTTGTGTTTATAAAACCTACTTTCAGTGGTCCTCCCACCTTTTCAAACCGTATGTGTCGCGGATCCCTTGTTTCTTCACTACTGTGTCCCTTTCTGAGGTGTCAGCCAGCTTCTAGTATTGGAGTGCCTCCCTTCTCATGTGTTCTGAATTGCTGACTCTATAGTGTTCATGTTATCTTCTGGATGTGGATGTTGAGGTAGACACTGACAGTAACGGCAGTTGATTCTTCATCAGCTGTTTGTGTCGAATGCCTGCTTCCTGTATTCCTTGTTCATGACTCTGCAAGACTGTGTCCTGTTTCCCGCACATGTTTTATAGTAGCACTTTCTTTCTATCTATTGACCTCCAGTATTTGTCTCTGTGGTGATCCCTGATGTGAAACATGATTCTCTGTTGGAGGGTTACCCATTGATTTGTTGCTGTTCTGTATCTGGTAACTTTCTTGTAAAAATTCCAAATCATATACTCTTCTGTATATCACCAATTTGTCTTTTTGAAGGTATGCCATATTTCCTCATTGCCTGGAATCTTTCAAGTATGAAATCAGTTGTCAGTGTGTTTCCAGTACTTTATCACTGTAGTCTTGTTCTGTTCTTATTTTTATTCCTTCCAGATTTCTGGTTGCATGCAGCACTTCTCCGTGAACGAAATAAATCTAACCAAGCCCATGTTGCCCATTCTGTGAACACACTATATGCCAGCTCGAAAGGTCCACTCTCAGTTTCATTCTCAGTATATCCTCCGTTATTTTCAAAGTATCAAAATATGATTCCTGAGGGCATTCTTCAATTCTGAATATTAATATATTATTTCTCCATCGCTATTCGTACGTGAAGTTATGTTTTTCCTCCATCTTCCTCAGCTTTGTTTCCCACAAGTTCACCTGTCCTTTAATCCTTTCTTGTTCCTAAATTAATATTTTCATTGTATCATCCATTGGATCCATTTTAACGCTTATTGTATCCAAACTGGATTTGTTTTTTTCTAACCGCTCACATATAGCTTTCATCTCTCTCTGTTCCACCATGAAGTCAATTGGCTTTTCCTCCATTTGCGGCCCTGGGATTCAATTCCATTCATCAATGTAACAGCATTTATTATTATAAAAAAAACCACATGTGTGCAGTTCTCAATATATTTATGTCAAACTGTTCACTGACAACTTGCACTGTCATGTTCAGAAGAGATAAATTCTGGCTGTGTAAATCTGTACATCCACTCTCATTTCACTCTGCTTCCGACTTGTCTGCACTCGGTCACATCGGAACTGCAGCTCTGTGTTTGTGTAACCATTGTTGTTATGGTAAAGTAATGAGTATTAAATATTCTGAATGTGTGTTTCTATCACTAGTTATTCAGCATGCAAAGTAAATGTGCCATGTTACACTGTCGTCTGTGGCCGGTCCAGCCCTACCATATTTTTCCACATTATCTCATAAATGGCATGACTTTTGGAAAAGGGTTATTGAACGTAAAATATGTGTTCTGATTTTCTCTGCAACTGTTCTCTGGAACATTTCTCATTCTTAGAAGAATTCAGCAAAATAACATGGGTATTTATGTAGAGTATCCGTTATTCTTGTCAGATTTTAATGAAACTTGAATTTTCTTGACATTTTCGAAAAGTACTGATACCAACTTTCATGAAAATCTATCCTATAATGGAGTTGTTCCATGCAGATGCACAGACAGATGGACAGGCATGGTGAAGCTAGTAGTTGCTTTTCGTATTTTTGCAAATGTACCTAAAAAGTTGTACCAGGTTGTTTTATCTTACAGTAATGGTGGCTGTATAGTGTGAAAAAGGAAGGTCTGAGAAAGCAATAAGAACATCAAAAAAAGAAGGGTAGAAGAATGGAAAAGAAAACCAGGACAATGAAAATCTCAGTAAATCAGAGGCAATAGGAAGGAAGATAAAGGAAACATTTTATTCTTATTCAGAAGAAGGGATGTGGGCAGTTTCTGGAAACATTGTTGGTGGCTTATAGTTATTAGGTATTGTTGGCAAAAATGTGAGCCATTCACATTTTTTTAAGAACCATCATGCAAAATGAATATGAAAATGACAATATTATTGTATCATTTCATGGTAAGAAATGGTTCCACAGGTGACTTCCAGTTGGATTCCTCAGCTGCAATGCTGCAAAAACAAAAACTTTGTTCCATATGTGCTTATATTATTGAGGATAAAGTCAGAACTGTTGAAATTGTAATAATGCCCCCAAAATTTTGGAATGCTGATCAGAGCTCAATTAGGACTGATGAATTTGGAATAAGTGTAATTCAGACATTTCAAAACTTAACATAAATTGCCAATTGTTTCACAAAGTCACCAGAGTATTTCTTGCAGAATATTCGTATTGTTGGTGCTTCGTTAAGTACAAGCAGGATTACAGTGCAGTAGTCATTCCTTGCACTGAACTCATTTCCATATATATATGAACATGTGGGCCGGGATAGCACAGTCGGTATAGCGACTCGCTACGGGCTGGACAGTTGAATACCGGTGGAGCAGAGATTTTCCGCACCCGTCCAGACCGGCTCTGGGGCCCACCCAGCTTCCTATACAATGGGTACCGGGTCTTTCCCGGGGGTAAAGCGGCCGGGGCGTGGCGTTGACCAACCACTTCCATCTAGCGCCGAGGTTAAAGAAAGAGTAGAGCTACACCTCTACTCCACCTCTGGGCCTTTGTGGCCTGTTGTAGGGTTAACTTTACCTTTACTTTTATTTTTTATATATGAACTTACTGTTATAAGTCTGTGTGGTGTTCAGAAAAGTAATGATTTTGTCTGAATGTAAATTAATAAACAGTAAAAGGTAAAGCAATCCCTATACAGGCCTGGACATGCCCAGAGGGTTCCAGGAGTTTGAGGCTCCCAGATTTCAAGACAATCGGTACATGAAAGTGGTAAAGTTGTCATCCTTACGCACCGGCCGCCTTTACCCCTCAGGATTATACCTGGTGCTCATATATGTTAGAGGCTGAGTCGAACCCAAGGGCCATAGTGCGGCCGGAAGGATTATGTCGGTGGGAAATTTCAATGACAATTGGGAATCGAACCCGCGACCTTACGGCTTGTAGCGCAGTGCCCCAACCAACAGCGCTACCGCGTGTCGCGAATTAATAAACAGTAGACCTGTTTATATAAAGCATTTATGTTTGAAGGCTAGTAATGATGTAATTGCCAAATATGCTTTTTCACATACTAAACTCCACGCAGCAGATTCCTAGTGAGAAGTTGACAGTCTTTCATTCAAGTTGCCCACATTTTGTAAAACCTCAATCTTCATTATTATGGTTGGAGGAACATGCAATTTTTCTATATTCTGAGTCAGATGAATCCACTTCATGACATTCCATCCTGTTTCTGTAAGATCAATTTTAATGTTATTCTCCCATCTGCACCTAGGATTTCACCGTTGCCACCCTTGCGTTTCACCACTGTCACATTGAATGCATTTCTCTTCAACATGCCCTGCTCATTTTATCCTGTTTGATTTGGCCACGTAAATTGTGTCTGTAAAGGAGTATGAAGCTTTCCATTATGCAACTTTCTCAAGCCTCCTGTTACACACTCCCACACTCGCTGGGCCTAAATTTCTTCCTAAGCATTTGGGTCTTTCCCATAACGCGACACAGAAGTTTCACACGGTATAAAGCACGAGCAAAATGACAGTTCTGTGTGTATGTTTTAATCTTTATGTGTCTAGACAGCAAACGGGAAGACAGATTTTTCTCAACTGAATGGTAACAGGCATCTCCTAATTTTTTTCTGCTCTTAGTTTGTGGGCTTTGAGGTTCTTACAGTGGTGCTAATGAAAAGTCAAATCCTCTTAGCTGTTCAATTTAACAACTGAAAAATAATAAGTGGCGTTTCGGAGGATTGTTGTGCCTCCATTTTCAGGGTCAACAATCGAGATTCCTGGACTGTTTGACAACCCTTATTTTTTGTGTTGCAAGTTTTGCACCATTGGACAGAAAAAAAAGGGCCCTTACAGCAGCGATTTCCAAGGGATCCGCGACCAAATTCCAGGCGATCCGTGGCTGCATTTGTTTAATCAGCTACTTTGAAGTTTACTTATTTTTTAATTACGGAATCATGTTTTGTTAAAAATAATCGGGGATCTTCTTTAATTGGTGATATGTTTATTTCGTGTGACTGTTGTAATATCTAATTAAGAAACTTCCTGTACCCACGAAGCGAGCAACAGTCATTTTAATTAAGGCCAAATCATGCAACGCATTGTTACGTATGCCACTGGCATGTATTCATAGTTATCTAAACTCAATTTAGAGAAATACATTTTTAATTCGGGATACCTATCATCTGGACATCTACGTTTACATGAGCAACGATGTGGGAATCCGTGGTTATTTTTCGAAGCAAAAAGGCTTCCGCGAGCAGAAAAGTGTATGAATCATTGCCGTACAGTATTTTACAATATTGTTAATTTATTGGACAAAAATATACATACTGACAAGAAATCACACCATCTTTATTGTTTGTTTTAGATGAGTACATTAGCAATTGCAAAATTCACGAATATTTAGAGGTGCCACATTTTCTTGACCATGTAAGGCATTAACTGCATGTTCTGTCTGAAGCAGGACCCCTCGTTGGCTCAGCAACGTGGAAGACATGCCTACCAAGGGCTTTGTGAAGCACTAATAAAAGCCAGTCTTAAGGAACAAGAATTTCCAAAGGCCAGCAGACCAATCAAAGCTTCTGTAACAAGGATGGCAAGTTGAAACTATGATAGTGTTAAACGCTAATTCGCTACCCCCACTGAAGTTTCCCGTGATTTACCCAGTGTCAGGGTGCAATTAAAGATGGAGTATGGCCCGCTTCCTATCACGCAGGTTTTCACCCGTAACGACCCTTCCACAGTCATACAGGCCATCAGCCAAGATATCCTCCGGGTTCCATCTCCAGACACATCAAAGCAAAATGTTTTGCTGTAGAGTAATCCCCAGATGAAAGCTTACTTCCAGCAGTAGGAAGTCCTTAGGACGACCACGTTGAGACCTTCAGTCAAGTTGCCAAACTAAGGCTATCATACGTCATCTTTTTCCCCGAATGTGTCCTGTTTTTTGACCCTAAAGTTTTCGCTCGGGCGGGTGTTTTAAATTTGTATAAATGGTCCGGGTTTGTGATTATTTGTTGCTTCTTAATTGTCTTTTTAGTGGCACTGAAATAAAAAAAAAATAAGTTCAGCAGCCGACCTTCAGAATGTCTCAGAAAACATCGGCGCAGAAATTCTGCACAACTTGAAAATGGGAAATAACATTATTAAAGAACGTCTCCCTGTGAATGTCATTTAACGAACAACTAGCACGGAAACTTGGAGATTTTTATGTAATAAACATTTGACTATTTTTACGTCCTTTGCATCCCCTTTTGTGCTGATATTTTTTCTTTCTTTTGGACTTAAGTCGAAAATGTCCTCACTTCGTTTGAGGGGTGTACAGTAACCCCACGCCAAACTCTTAAGCCTAATGTCTTTATAACTGACTTCCCGTTGTGATATACGAACAGCAAAATGGGAGGTACAGGCTGTTAATCACAAATCGCAACTCTATTTATATCACAATATTTGAATAAAAATAGACCAAGTAGATGACAATTGCTTCATTATGTCAATTTACTGCTCAACATGTTTCGGATGTTAATACTTCCATCTTCAGGAGCTTGAGACTACTTGGTGCGTTATTGTGTAGGCTGTATTGTGCTGACTTGAGGCGTGTTGGTGTTATGTAGCGGGATTGGCTGTTGGTGATGTGGTATTCGAGTGCAGGCTGAACCACTACTGCAAGCTCCTGAAGATGGGTGTATTAACATCCGAAACATGTTGAGCGGTAAATTGACATAATAAAGCAAGTGTCATCAAGTTGGTCTACCTTTATTCAAATATCAAGATGATGCATGGTCCAATACGCATAAGATTTTATTTATATCAGTTTATTGTTTGCTACACGTTTCGACTTTTGCAGCAAGCCGTCACCGGGCAATTAAAACTGCATAAGAATGGTAAATTATATACGGCCCATTACTATAATACTCGTTCAGATAGCTGAGATCTGAAGTTCACAAAAATGGCAGATGTGTAAGCCGAAAAGAGACAAAATATCCCAGAACCACTAGTCGTTCCGTAATATCCCAATATGGCGCAGTTCTAATCTATTTCGCGGCGGAAGCCTGCAGTCATCCTCAATAAATTATTTCCTCCAGCCTCCCACTTTATCTTCACTCGTAGGTTGAAACCCGGATCGACTATGTAGACAATTTGGTCACCGTGTAGACGCGGTAGCAAGTCACTCCAAAACGTCGGTGTTTCCTTACATTCATACACTGTATAAAATCCTTGAAGAATATTATACGAAAGAGTACTTTATCAGATTATCTGATTGCACGGTTAACGGATATGAGGTACGGATGCAATGCAATTTACTTGTACGTACAGGACGAGTCATGTTTCTTTTACTGTGCGTCCGTCGCAACACATCATTGTACCGTGGAGGAGACGCTCTTAGACGCAGCTATATATAATCTGTGGGCACAGACTATATTTTTTCGGCGCAGCTAAAGAGGACAAGTTGGAAAGGCAGTTTGTAATAGTGTCGAATACGTGGTGTTACAGGCGAGGTGTGAAATGAGGTCAGGCATGAGGGAGTGAAGTAGAGGGATGTTAGCTGGTTATGGTGTACTTGAAATTATACTGTTTTAAACCGTGATATCTCTTATTAATGATAACACGAAACTTGATAATGAAAGGACTGCCATATTTTGCAGTAGGAAAAGTGGTCAAAGGTTTCGGAAGAGGTTCGAAGGACTTGGGAATCCCAACAGGTGCGTGAGGATTAGGTTAGTGTGTGTGTGAATGAGTACGTCATGTAGGTCCAGAACATAGGTAGTAATTTTATTCTGAACTGATGCTTCTCCCAACGAACCGAGAGTTACAGCAGAATTTCGGTAGTCATTCTCCGACGAACGGCTGTTAATGTTCGTAAAAACGTTAATGCCACTTGGTGGTAGTTAACACATTATCCTGATGAATTTGAAATACTTTAGTCATTAACACTTCATACAAAGTATTTCGTATGTGTACAGAAAGATGCATGTAAGGGCGAATATATCAATAAGAGTGCTGATGCCAGCTTACACAGACACCAACGCTTTGTAATTTGTTCTTTGTGAACATCGCAGATCCTTGGCAGAAGTTGTACATTAATGTCAGGAAGAAATGTATCGCGTGCCTCACGTCTGACAAAATAGTGGACTTTGCTGAGGTATACAGGCAAATCCCATCCCTAACTGTAAGGCATCACTTTTGTCTGTATACAAACGCACAGAGAGTACTGCAGGGAATCACCATGGTGGTTCTTTTTATTTATGTTTGTCGGCAGCATTGTTTTGGGAGGCAGTAACCCAAATAATGCGGTGAGAATTATATGAGATATGAGTAAAAAACAACACAGACAAGGAGGCATGTGTTATGATATTTGCTTACCTGCTCATAAATATTGCTTGTGTCAAAGCCTTAACAGTGTCTGAAATTGCTTATGAAGGATGAACAATAAGCAGTTCATTGTTGGAAGAAGTGGGTCCTCTGAGTCTTATGTATTTGGAGTAGCACTATTTTGTATTTTGCCGCTGTTACTGCCATATGTGGTACTAGAAGATGGATCGTGTAAGAATTAATGGTCTGTGTCAAGATCTGTAACCATAATTCAGAATCTTGGCAGTTGGAACACAGATGGTGTGATTTGTGGCAAAAGTATTAACAGAACCTCTGGATCCATTTAGTGCAGATGAAAGAACATTATTCTGTAGTTCAGGAAATCTGTGTATGCCTGTGTTTAGAGCCAGTAAGTTACAGTGATTAAATTAATGTAGAATTATCTTCAGAAATAATTCTGTTTACAGTGATGTTGTGTTTTAATGATGATTTTAACCACAGTAAGACTGTCGGTATAGTTCGCGTGCGGACTAAGGCCACAGAGTTTAGTTTAGTTTAAGACCTGGAGCTTTCATGGTGAACAGACTCCCTAATATACTATACTATCAGCTGCACCAGACCTGGGCCAGAAACCAACACATTTCTGAGACCTGAGACAGAGGAAGTCTTAAATAATTTTTCACCCAACTGTGATGTTGCTGATAGCCTGATTATTTTTTTAAAGATATTTCTGTTAGGTTAAGTTGATTTTTAGTTGATAGTGGTTGTTACTGAATTCAGGAAAGAGTTTTGATTGGATTGTGTAAGTTGATTATGTCTTGTCTAGGAAAATTGGGATGTGGTGACAGGTTATAAGGTTAAGTGGGTCGGAACTGTTTGACTGTAATTTTGATCCCTTTGTTATGGCTTTGGTTAAGTGGGTTGATTATATTTTATTAATCGTAATTATAAATGAAGGGGGATTGTGTAGCTAAAAGGATGACTTGTCTGCTTATGAGTATTCATTTGAAGTTACATTATTTGATAGTACGGATTTTTTTAGATCATGTTGAACCGTTTTTCCTGTCATCTGCCTCCTGTAAGTAGTATACTCTGTGGCCAAAACACAGGACAGGTCAGATGTAGGCAGGTGTGTCTTGTCATAGTGACTCTGTTGGTGTTGTATGATACATACAACCATGTTGACTTCAACATTGAACATCATTCGTTGCTTTGTCTTTCTGTGGTGATGGATTTACGTAGTTACATGTATACAACGTACAGCACATTAGTAGCTATTTGCCCTGTGTTGTTTCTCTGACCAACAAACACAGCCATTTCCCTATTCCCAGAAGTGAAATTTTACACACTATCAGGAGCTGAAAAATGTGGTTGCCATAAATTTGGTTGGCACTGGAGGTCTTGCTTGGCACTGGGGAGTTGACTTGTGGATTTCCATGGTCTCATTGTCTGCGGCATGGATGATGTGGCAAACTTGACCATAACATTTATTAAGCAACCAGATTTCCAATGTTGTTTGACCCCTGCACACCATAATTTTAGACTTTGTACATGTATGTTTGCAATTGGTGCATGATCTTGCATTCAATTTGTTTCTGGTCTTTGGTGTATTTGAAAATTTGACAATTTTAATACTGCTTTGTGTTGTAATGATGAGACTTTTAAGAGGCACATCTGCTGGCCTGTGAGTATGTATATTTGAATTAATATTTCATAGTTTGTAAACAAACTGTTCCAGTTAAACTTCGGATTTCAGAAGGTCATCTTGAGGATCAGACCAATGTGTGAGCCATACCATGTGTCCAAAACGTATCCATTTTGCAGGAGTGAAATTGTACGACTGGTTCTACCCAATCTTATTCTACTTGGACATGTCCATTGCATGGTTAAAATACATTAAAAAAAAAAAGATGTTTCAGAGGAGGGGTGAACAGTTTCCACATTCCAGGACACCCAGGTGACTAAATTTTTTATGATGATGTCTAATGTTTGTGGGTCTTCAGTATGGAAGTTGCTGCATGCCACCATTCTGGCAGCCAGAATTTTGAGGTGGTGGATAATTTTTGTAAAATATATGCAACTCTGTTTCATAGACTGTCTTTGGCTCGGTCTCCCTCCTCAGGTAAAAGAGAGGAAAGAAGCCGAAGCAGTTGTTCCCATGAAATAAAGCTAATTGGAATAGGCTTCCTCCCTCAGGTTTATCAGAGGATGATGACAGCCGGTCTGACACGTTATGTTTTATTTACTCTCACAGTGGACACAGTCATCTGCTGTTGTAGTATGCCATTATTAAATTACAGAATGGTACCTAAATTAAATGTCCATCCATTAACAGGAAACAGTCTGAGGTGGCAGGAAATCCTTATTATTGGGTCTAATGAAAAGTATAAGATGTGCAAATAATTGAAAACACAGGTAGTTCAAAATATTTTGTTTGCTGCGTTCAGACAGCATCACAGTTTACTTTGTATTTTCTTGTATGCAACTAACATTTGTTATGAGCGTTTGTAATGCTCGCTTGTTTCTGTGAAGTGTTGAGACTGTTCACAGCATATTGGATTGTTCTGGTGGCTTTGCTGTTGTTACTATATTTGTACCCTACCTGACCCATGTAGTCAAGCAGACTGCTAGCATGCAGCAGCTGTAGCAGGCACTCAGTCCTTTCTCCTCCTTCATCCTGATACACCCCACCCTCATCTTGTTACTGTTGTTCTACAGTGGTATTGACAATGTCTGTGTCTGCCATGTGCTGGAAACCTGGTTCATGTTGATTGATATTTTCAGAACTTTTTATAGCACATTCTTCTTTCACATGTAGTCTTTGGCTATTTGTGTTGCCAGTTCCTCATACTGTGTTTTTAAGTTAATTCTGTCTCTTTTTACTATCTTTCCGTTACTGTCACTAAAGTTGTTGTGTTCCCTCAGTTATTTTATTCTGGATCTGCAAGTGTTAATTATGCTTTTCACTCATCTGACAACCCATACAACATAGTGGAATTGACTGATAATTACAGATATATTAAAATTTAAAAAAAGTGTCACTTTTCACATGCTTAATGTGCATTGGAATAAACCTCCCCACTTCACCAGCAATGCTGACCCTAAAGCACCAAAGGAGAAACAGTAGAGTTCAGTTGTATCTTACGTAGCATTGCTTTTAATCTTGTCTTCTTGCGTACCATGAACATAATATGTATTTGTACCGCCAAGAACTGGAAGTATTATTAACATTCAAAATCTACTTTTGTTACATGACTCTTTCAATGGTTAACTTTAATTGTGGAATACTTTAATGTACTACTAAAAGACTAAAATTGCATAATAAAAAGAAGAAATTGAGTAAAAAGTTTTTGTACCTCTTATGTTGGTGAGGCTTTTCAGTTATAAATGGCATAGTGCTGATTGCAAGGATCAGGTCTGATATCACCTGCTGGAAATTTGTGTGTCTAGTCTCGATTAGTGCCAGGACAGAAAAACTTTTCACACAAATGTATTGATCCAAATCATAGCAAAGTTGTCACTGCACATTTTTCAGAGGAAGGATAGTCCATTGTTCATGCTGACTCCATACCAGAAAGGTCTGAAACCAGTGGTCTGTCATTATATCAGTTGAATTATTGTAATCCTGCCCCCTGATTTTAGCTTTAGAGACGGTATTTATATGGAATGGTGAAGAAATCTGCCTGTTTCCACTATTTGAGTCTTTTGTCAAGAATGGGTATTATGACAGGAATTGCGTTTGCAGATTCTGTAAGTGTTCATATGTTGGATTGAGTTCCACCAGGCTGTTCATTCCTATAATTCTCATCAGGTAAATTTGTAAGTGTAGGAAATGCTGTAAAATTTCTGGATTTCATTCATCCTTACCATGGGTGCAGTTTCCCCTGAAAACGACCCACTTTGTCTTACATTAAACATGTATTTCCATTGTGGAAGAATGTATTTGTAAGATAGCTAGGTGGCAGAACCATGTATCATCTTCAGCATGCAATGGTAGTGGAGTCATTATTCTTTAAAAATGGATGAACTTTTCTCAGTTTAGACAATTTTCTTACTGTAATTCCATGAGAGCCATCACATTGAAATATGAACTGTAATGGTTGTGTGTTCAGTATGCATTTCAACATGAAGCTGGTAGGCAAATTAAAATATGTTCTACAATTTCTATGTACTCTAGAACTCATACAGAGGCCACCATTCAAGCTTCATTTAATACTTCCTACTTTCATTTAATTAAAGAGTGAATTGTTTTGCCAACAGTATTTTTCCCACAACTCCTGCCATTATTACATATGCTGTTTGTGCAATGTTTACAACTGTGGGTAAAATTAGCAGGGAATATGAATAAATATGCAGATATTCCCTTACTTGCTGCTTCCCCCTGTCAGTGTAATTTTGGATTAGTTCATGTGTGCTTTTCTCTGTCTCATGAAATATTTACCAATATCCTGCTTGCTGTTTCCCCTTCCGCCCTGCAACTGTTGCAACAAGGTGTTCATTGTTAATGAGTTTGCAAGGGTTTTATGACTGTCCTTTTCCCTTAGAAGAGGTGTAATTGCAGAACCATGAACAATAACCAGGATCCACAGTTCCTCCGGCCTGACATGCTGTTTGACATGTTGTAACATGTTACAGTGTGTGATTGTCAGGCATGATTGTACAACAGAGGAAGTCTGTATTTATATTTGTGCTGTAAAGTAGTAGTATTTTGTTTTATTTGGGTAGATTTACAACAGTTGATAATACAGTGAACATATTTAATATGTGATTATGAAAGATGGTAATTCCCAAATAACTGTACATACCACCGGACAATCCTCTGTGTACCATCAGTAATACTTGTACCACTGGTTGAAAAACACTATTTTCTAGAACCTCGTAATGCTGCACTTCACCCCCTCCTCCTCCTCCTCCAGAATTGGACTTTACGGGGTGGGAATTGGGCACAAGTGTGGCTCACGTCTGGGCATTTATACAAAAGTATATAGTGCACAGATGATTTCCCCTCCTCCAGAATTGGACTTTACGGGGTGGGAATTAGGCACAAGTGTAGCTCACGTCTGGCATTTATACAAAAGTATATAGTGCACAGATGATTTACAACCCGTATAGTCAGGATTCTGACCGCCTCTGTGGTCTAGTGGTCAGAGTTTCTGGCTACAGATACAGAGGTCCCGGGTTCGATCCCCGGCACTACCAGATTTTCTGAGTAGTAGTGGGTCTGGAATGGGGTCCACTCAGCCTCGTGCGGTCAATTGAGGAGCTACTTGAATGAAAAAATGTAGCGGCTCTAGGTCTAGAAAACAGAGATTAACGGCTGTGGGGACCCGTTGCGCTGACCACGTGACACCCCTCTATCCGCAAAAGTTGGCACTAACTTCGCCGACCGGCGGCGGCCGCTCTG